>Ga0315288_10000993_pt1 | contig 36070 bp, 31 predicted proteins | sample YL17G11_20_MG_FD_203454 | JGI IMG/M metagenome (GOLD analysis project Ga0315288, IMG submission 203454) | Sediment microbial communities from Yellowstone Lake, YNP, Wyoming, USA - YL17G11_20 | ecosystem: Environmental > Aquatic > Freshwater > Lake > Sediment | place: USA: Wyoming | collected...
GCTGAACGCTCAACGCTGAACGCTCAACGCTCAACGCTGAACGCTCAACGCTCAACGCTCAACGCTCAACGCTCAACGCTGAACGCTCAACGCCCCCTCCTCCGCCTTGCCTGATCTCCATGCAGCGCCCGCAGCCGCGGCCCTTTGGGTTTCGCCGCGGTCTTTTTGGCGCCGGCATAAAGCCCCTGCCGATGGCAGCTTACCTCCCATTCCGTCCCGATAATTCCCAATTGCTCCAGAATTTCCTGGGGCCGCACGCCCCCGCTGCTGCCGGTTTGCAGGATCATCTTTACCTCCGCAAAATTATCCGCGCTTTCCCCAACACTTATATGCAAAATCAGCGGCCGCAGGTCCAACTGCTGGGTCTTTTTCTCCCGATAGCGGGTGAAGGGCAGTTCCTCGCAGGAGAGCAATCCCACCGCGCGCCGTTCCAGTTCCTCCGCCTCCGCAGGCCCTTTTACCCGCGCGATAAATTCGCTCGTATCAATATCTCCCAGCGTCTGTTTCTTGCCATAAGCCGGAATCGCCCAGGCCGTCTGAATCCTGAAACCCTCCGGCAACTGCTCATTCAACCGGTTCTTCAAATCCTCCGGGAAGGTCCTTTGCGCCAGAAACAGCGCCACCAGCTCCGCCTCGCTGGTCATGCCCGCCGGCAAAGCCGGCCCCATCGCCAGGCGCGGGCGCGGGTTGTAGCCTTGCGAGTAGGCCACGCCGATCTTCGCCCTCCGCAACGCCCGCTCCAGCATGCGCAACGTCTCCAGGTGAGATACCCATCTCACCTCCGCGCCTTTGGTGTATCGGCAGATTATTTCCTGCATATTTGTTTCGTTTTTATTTGCAGCTATCTATGACGACGAATAGAATTGCGCCATCAAATCAGCTTCCGCACAAGATATGTGTTACGTGGAGTGCGGGAGCCCCTAGCTCCCGCTTTTGCCAGCGGAAGCCTTAGCTTCCGCTACGTTGTTGGGAAGCTAAGGTCGCCGACGCTCCATAGCCTGCGGCTCTGCAGCTATGGCGACGGAGCGCTTCCCAACGGAAAGGCGAGTGCCTAAGGCACTCGCACTCCATGTTCCTTTATTAATTTTTCTGTGAATGATTCGCGCGGGCACACGCCCCGCAGCCCGCACATTCCTCCCCGCGGCAGTCGGGCGTCAAAATTCCTTTAGTCGCCTTTTCCGCCTCGCGGCAAAGAAACTCCTTCGTCACGCCATAATCCAGATGATCCCAGGGAAGCATCTCCTGGAAAGGGATATGACGATGCGCATATACCTCCGCAGCTAATCCTGCCTGCTCAAAAGCCTGCCGCCATAACTCCGGCTGGAAACGCTCTTCCCAACTGTCAAAGCGCGCGCCTGCTCGCCAGGCCGCCAGAATGACCTCGCCCAGCCGCCGGTCTCCCCGCGAAAAGACCGCCTCCAGCCGGCTCACTTCCGGCTCATGCCAGGAGAGTTTTATCTCCCGTTGATTTACTTGCCCGCGCAGCCGCGCCTGTTTTTCTTTCAGGCTGTCCATGGCTTCCTGGCCCCACCATTGAAAAGGCGTATGAGCTTTGGGAACAAAGCTCCCCAGATTCGCCGTGATGCGCAGCCGCCCGCGCTTGGTTCCCAATTTTTCGCGCCCCAAGGCCACCACCCGCCCCAGCACCTCCCCAATGGCGTCAACATCCGCCTCCGTCTCCGTCGGCAGCCCGATCATAAAGTATAACTTGACGGCCTCCCAGCCGGCATCGAAAGCCGCCTCCAGCGCGGCAAACAGATTCTCTTCCGTTACCTGTTTATTGATGACATCGCGCAATCTCTGCGTGCCCGCTTCCGGCGCAAAAGTCAGACCAGGACGGCGCACCCGCGCCAGCTTCTCCGCCAAGGTTACCGTAAAGGTGTCGGTGCGCGAGGAGGGCAGCGAGATGCTTACTCCCTGGCTGCCGTGCGCCTCCACCAAGGCCTCAACTAAATCTTCGATGCCGCAAAAATCGGGACTATTGAATCCCAAGAGCGCAATCTCGTCCAACCCCGTCGCGGCCAGCGCCTCCTCCGCCTGTTTCAGCAAAGTCGGAATGGTGCGCTGGCGCGCAGGCCGATAGGTCATGCCCGCCTGGCAAAAGCGGCACGAACGCGTGCAGCCCCGCATGATCTCTAATACCACGCGGTCGTGAACGGTCTCTAAAAAAGGAACGATTTGACGCGTGGGATAGGGCGCGGCATCGAAATCCTCCAATGCCCGATAGCGAATGCGTTCCGGCGCGCCACCCTTCGGGGTCAGCGCAATCAATCTGCCTTCCGCATCGTATTCCGCCGCGTAAAGACTGGGCACATAAACGCCCGGTATCTGCGCCAGCCTTTCCAGCAAGGCCGGCCGGCCGCTCGCAACAGGATATTTCGCCACGGCTTCGGCGATTTCTAGAATGGCCTCTTCCGCTTCCCCCAAAACCACCGCGTCCAGAAAATCCGCCAGCGGCTCCGGATTCGCCGCCCCCGGCCCGCCCGCAATAATTATCGGATGGCTTTCCGTGCGCTCCGCCGCCTTCACCGGGATGCCGCCTAAATCCAGCATGGTCAGCAGATTGGTGTAAGTCAGCTCATAAGCCAGCGTGAAACCCACCACATCGAACGCGCGCAAAGGCGTAGAAGATTCCAAACTCGCCAGCGGCAGCGCCGCCTTGCGCAACGCCGCCTCCATATCCGGCCAGGGCGCGAAGCAGCGCTCCGCCACATAATCGGGATGCGAATTCAGAATATGATAGAGGACCTTCAGGCCGAGATGCGACATCCCCACTTCATAGACATCGGGATAGCACAGGCAAAAACGCGCCTTTGCCGTGGAGTGGTCTTTGTGGACGGCATTCCATTCGGAATTAAGGTAGCGGCACGGTTTGGCCACCGCCCCAAACAAACTGTTATAGTTCACTATTAATTTTCCAAAACTGATTTAAAATTCACAATTGAGCAATATTGCTCAACTCTGGATTCAAAACCATTCCGGATGAACCGCAAAGTTTACTCGCCGAAGGAGAGCCGCTAAGAAGCAAAGTTTACGCAAAGAAGCATTCCCCGTAGGGGCGACCCAATGTGGTCGCCCTCATTCAGGGCAGCCACGCATGGCTGCCCAACAGTTTTTCTTTGCGTCCCCTTTGCGCTCTTTGCCCTTCCCTGTCCTACGTAGCTTTAGCGAAGTAGGATGCGGCTTGCCCGCCTGTGGCGGGTTACTGTTTTCCCTATCCCGCGCTCGCCGCCGCCTCCAGCTCTTCCTCCGAGATATCGAAATTGGAATACACCTGCTGCACATCCTCCAACTCTTCCAACAAATCCACCAGCTTCAACACCCGCTGCGCATCATGCCCCGCCAGCGCCACCGTCGTGCTCGGCACCATATCGGCCTCCGCGCTCTCCACGGTTATGCCCTTGGCCGTCAGCGTCTGCTTTACCTTTTCCACATCATTCGGCGCCGTCGTGATCTCATAGGAACGGCCTTCAGTTACCACATCCAGCGCCCCCGCATCCAGCGCCGCCTCGATCACCGCGTCCTCCTCCAGCTTCTCTTTCGGCGCCATAATCACGCCCTTTTTCTCGAACAGATAAGCCACACATCCCGCCGCCCCCAGGTTGCCGCCATGCCGGCTGAGCACCGCACGGATCTCACTCACCGTGCGATTGCGGTTTTCCGTCATCGCCTGAATATACAGCGCCACCCCGCCGGGACCATAACCCTCATAAGTAAGCTCTTCCAGCGCCGCGCCGGCAATCTCCCCCGTGCCCCGCTGAATTGCCCGCTTGATATTGTCCTGCGGCAAACCCATCGTCCGCGCCTTCTCCACCGCGGTCTTCAACCGGCTGTTGGAATCAGGATTCCCCCCGCCCTCCCGCGCCGCCACGATAATCTCCCGGCTCAACTTCCCGTAGCGCGCCGCCTTCTTGATATCCTGCGCCCCCTTCCGCAACCGTATATTCGCCCACTTAGAATGTCCCGACATGGCAATTCTCCTGCCTTATTGTAGTTTTTGAGAGCGATTTTAGCAATAGGTGCAGTCAATTATCAGTTCTTCGTAGCTGGATTCCAGTCTCGTATGATTGAAAAGCCGTTTCTTCCGACTATGGACGATAGACGATAGACTCTGGACTGTTCCGTAGTTTTTGGCGCCCAAATTGGCAAGAGGAACGGAATTGTAGGGCGGAGCGCTCCTGCGCCCGCCGTGTTCATCCTTCATCCTTGCAGTTCGGAAGGATTTCCCCCTCCGCCGCAGAATTCTCATAGTAACAGGGGCGACAAGCGGGGAAGAAGCACTTTCATACCACGATTAATTGAACAGGAGCAGCAGGAAATCTATGAGCAAAGAAATCGCGAAACCAGACAGCAATCATATCTCACCCTTTGAGCGGATTAAGCGTCTCAGCGATGCGGGCATGGAATTCTGGTCGAGCCGCGACTTTGCCGGCGTATTGGGATACGGCGATTACCGGAATTTTGAAGGGGTTATAGATAAGGCCAAGTTATCGTGTTTCAACAGCGGCCACCGCATCGAAGACCATTTCGTTGACGTCAACGAAATGGTCGAGATAGGAAGCGGCGCGTCGCGGTCAATCAAAATAGTCCTCATGTCGCGCTATGCCTGTTACTTGGCCATCCAGAACGCCGACCCGAAAAAAGAGATTGTGGCGCAGGGGCAGACCTACTTCGCCGTCCAGACTCGGCGGCAGGAACTGGCGGACGAACGCGTCGAGGAGGAGCGGCGGATGCTATTGCGTGAAGAGATGAGACAGCATAACCTCCAACTAAGAGCGCCTAACAAAACCCTCCGCTATGGGAGGGCTTTCGACAGAGTTGAATAGGTAAGAGATGATCCGGCGACTTGCTGGGCGCTTTTTGCGGCCTTCAACCGAAAATATCACGGGACACTTTCCCGGATTTCGAGGTTTTGTTAGACTCTCTGAGTATGACGGCGAAAGACGCAGGCGTAATCGCGCCGATAGATTACGCCATTTTTCAAAACCACGGCTATATGGGACTCTACGGCGGCTTGAAGATGGAGGACATTCATCGGCGCAAGAAGTTGAAGAAAAGCCAGAAGATACTGGATCATATGGGAAGCACAGAATTAGCGGCTAATCTATTCCGCGCGACCCAGACCGAGGAAAAATTGCGCCGCGATAAAGTACAGGGAAAAACCGCGGCCAACCGAACCCATCATGAAGTCGGCGCAAAAGTGCGCCAAACCATTAAGGAATTGGGCGGCGCCATGCCGGAAGAATTACCGGCGACTGAGAGCATTAAGAAGCTGAAAGCCACGCAACACAGGCAAATCGGCAGCGCTTCTCTGTCGAAGAAAAAAGCAACTGGACGATAGACGATGGACGACAGACGACAGACGATTAGAATTCGTTCCGCACCTTCACCGGCTGGCCGCGGCGGATGGATTCCCAGCCGGCCTCGCAAGCCGCGATGCAGCGGGCGCCGTCCCGCACATCCGGCGAAGGCGCCTTGTCTTTAAGAATGCACTCCTCCAAATGCAGCATATAGCGCACCACTTCGCCGCCATGCCCCTCCTGCGGCTCCGGCCGGGACAGGCTGTGGGGCTGGTGCTCGCCGTCGAACAACACCTTATCCTGCACCACCGCGCCAAGCGTACCCATCACCGACAGGCCCAGCATGTCCATCGGCGGATGCGTAATATCAAACAGCCCCAACACCCTCCCGATGGCGCCGGACTTGAATTTCAGGTTATACACGAAATTGCCCGGCAGCGGATGATCGGAGACTCCGCCCCGCGCCCCATAGGTATGCACCTCGTCAATATCGCCCGCGAACCAGCGCACCAAATCAAGGGGATGACAGAGGCCGCCATAATTGAAATCCTGCGGCGCCTCCCACCGCCAGGTCCCCTTAAAGCTCCGCATATCATGCACGTAGTGGGCTTCAATATAGCCAATCTCGCCCAGTTTCCCCTCTTCCAGCAGGTCGTGTGCGGCCCGGTAGTATTGAACAAAGCGGCAGGTCTGTCCCACGAGAAATTTTAGGCCCGTCCGATCCACCGCTTTCACGAGCTTCTCGGCTTCCGCAATGGAGACACACATCGGCTTGGTGCAGATCACATGCTTGCCCGCCGCCAGCGCGGCCAGGGCCTGCTCTGCATGCAGATGATCAGGGCTATAGACCCCGATAATCTGGATGTCGTCTCTGCTCAAGAGTTCCCGATAATCCGTGGTGGCCACGGTCACCTTATGCTGCGCGGCCACCTCGGCCAGCCGCGCCGCATTTGTATCGCACAGCCCGCGCACAACCAGCCGCGATTCAGGGAGGTCATTCACCGCCAATACGAATTGCCCCATGCCCAAACCGATGATTCCGATTCCCAGGTCTTTCATGTAATTCCCTGCCTCATTTCTCGATGTATTTTTCTCAATATCTGCCGGCGCTATAGACTTTCGCGTGCTCGAACATTGCCAGGATGTTGGCAATCGGCACTTCCGGGCAGATGGAACTGCTGGGGGCGAGGAAAAATCCTCCGCCGGGAGCCAGCAGGTCGCAGACCTCCTCCACTTCGCGCTTTACATCTTCCACGCTTCCCCACGGCAAGGTGCGCGTTACCGAGCTGCTCCCCCACAGGATCGGCTTGCGCCCTTTCTTGGTTTTCAGCGCGGCCAAGATCGCCAGGTCAACTCCACATTCCGTCTGGAATCCCTGAAAGCCGTCTATGCCGGCCTCTATCAGCCGGTCAAGAATCGGCATGACATTCCCATCACAGTGCCAGATTTCCCTGATGTCGGCCCGGTCCAGCGGCTCCAGGGCATAGCGCAAATAAGGAAAATAGATGCGGTCCAGCATCTCCGGCGAAACCATCGGCCCCCGCTCGTGGCAGATGTCCTGGCCGCCATACACGAACGGCGGCAGATCGTTTTCAGGAATCGCCCGCGCCAGCATCTCGTTCCGCAGCCGGCCGGACTCTCCTTCCACCGCGAAAAGCTTTTCCATATCATCCTGATAAAGCGCCAGCGCCATCAGGAAATTGCTGTAGCCGAAAATCGTGTATTGCATAAATCCCGGCATGCCAAAGCCCTGCAGGCTGAGAATATTGCCCCAGGCCTCCTGGCTATTGCGCACCGCAGCCACGTAATCGGCGTAAGCCTTTTCAAAATTGTAGTCCCGCCGCAACTGCTCCGGCGCAGGCAGCGCCTCCACATATCGGACCACCTCTTCCGGTGATTCATACTGGTTACGCGCTTCTATATTGGAACGAATCGACGCGCGGAAATCCTCCCGCCCGGGCAGGATAAGCTGGGGGCACATATCGCACTCCAGCTTCTGCCAAACCCTGATCGCCGTCTCCGCAGGATGCTCCCAAAAGTCCGCTTCCCCGCTGGCGGCCATGAGAAATTCCGCATGCGGCGCCCACCCCGCCAGCATCGGCACCCGGTCCACCTTCTCAAAATTCAACGCCCGCAACGCCCGCTCGATCCCCGTCATGCTACTTCCGCCTTCCGGTTTCCCTCTTTACCCTCGCCCTAATCTCGATTTTCCTCTTCATAATTCATCCTTCATAATTCATCCTTCCGCTTTCATCTTTTAGTGGCACGGCCGTCTCGGCCGTGAGTAGTTGTAGGGCGGAGCGCTCCCGCGCCCGCCGCTTTCATCCTTCATCCTTCATCCTTCATAATTCATCCTTTATGGATACTCCTTCATCCTTGCCGTTCTCCCGCTTTTCTTTTTGTTCCTGACTATGGAATATGGACGATAGACTTCTGTTCCCCCCTTCCCCGTCTATCATGGAAGCGCCGAAGGGAAAAGTCAATCCTTGAGAAGCATAGAGGTATTTCCTTTCCCTTCCCTTATCTGTCCCCGGTATTCCCGGTGTTCCTCTTCATCTGGCTAGGCCCGAAGGGCCGCCACGGCGGTCTGCTTGCAGACCTAGCCGCTTCATCCTTCATAATTCATCCTTTATGGATACTCCCTAATCCCTGCAGTTCCGGTTTTTCCCTTTTACCCTTTACCCCTCCCAGTTCATCCTTGCCCTTCCGCCCTCCGGTTTCCCCCCTTACCCTTGCCCTATTTCTTTGCCCTTTTACTTTTTACCTTTTACCCGGTTGCTTTCCCCGCTTTCTTCACTTATTACCTTTCGCCTAGCTGCGCTCCTGCTTGAATCCCAGAAAAGAAATTAAAATAGGTGTTCACAAAATCCCTGTAGAGTGAGAGAATACTGCTAGCATACTACTCATGAACGTCTGGCCGTCCAAGCTGTTCCTGAAAAATAATTAATGCGTTGATTTATAATATAAATGGTGTGTTGGGCGCGGGCTTCGCGAAGCCCCCTTGGCCGCGTTTATTACTTTTTCTGTTAAGCGACAGCTTAATCTATTATCGGAAATGGGAGATCGATAAAATGGCAGATGAAAAATTGACTTGGAGGGATATAGTTGCTGATGCCATTAGAGACCTTGGCGGAAGCGCGCACCTGAAAGATATTAACAAACGCATAAAAGGTCATCCCAAAACCAATACGAATCCAACATGGGAGGCCACCATACGACGGGTCGTCAGACAGTATAAGATATTCCAGCCTGTTCCTCCCAAAAATAGCGGAGTTTATAGACTGGATGAAGCGATGCCGCTGCCGAAACTTCAAGAGCAGAATCTTGATTCTTTGGATGCGCAAATTAATCATGGTGTGGCGCAAGGAATGCTACTTGCCTTAGGTAAGATTTATGGCTATGAGACATTCGTGCCAACTCACGACCAAACAATCAGAAACTTTCAAGGAAAAAAACTTGCTGATTTGGTAACGATTCAGGATTGTAACGAGATTTTCCGCGGCCGAAATGTGCCCCAAATTCGTGAAATTGATGCTATCTGGTTTGATGAAGATGATGAGGGACTTTTTCCAGTTTATGCCTTTGAGGTTGAACACACAACAGGAATAAAAAGCGGATTAGATAGATTATTAAAAATACCGCAAAGGTACCCGGTTCGACGTTTTATATTGGCGCCAGGCGAAAAGGAAAATACACTCTTTAATAGACTTATAAATCAGGCACCTTTCAAAATCTATTCGGATAGTTTCCATTTCCGCCTCTATGATAGTTTGGAGGATATGTATAATGCTGCAATAGCGCATGAAGAAGAGCGAAGAAATTTTGGCATCGTTGAGCGCTACAGGAGGTGAACCATGGGCTTTAGCGATGAGAAATGGCGAGAAGCACCAGGTTACTGCGTTGTATGCGATAAAAGGCGTCCCCTAAATGAATGCGCAGTTTGCGAAAAATGCTGGACGGAATACCCAGGAACAAAAGACAATGATTGGATTGAAGACGCAAACTATAGCAGCTATTATTATGAGCAAAAGAAAAAGACTAAAACGAAGTCAATACGCAAAACATCATCAGCAAAACGCGCCTCCACAACCCCCTCTATCCTGACTGATGATCAAGCATTGAAGCAGTTCGTAAGCCCCAACGGCGAATGTCTTGCCGTTGCCAAAGTATTGGAAAATATCTACTCCAAGAACAAAATCCGTGTGCAACTTGACACTTGTGGGCTGACCAAGGAAGAAATCGCGAATGTGCGTTTCTTTACTGCAATACAGGACTTCAATATAGATGTTCATGCCAAAAGCAATCCCTTTGAATTCTTCCGAAACCACCCGGAATGTTTTTCTCCGCAAAATATTATCGCAAATAACTCTTTGGTTGATGCCTTGCTCAGCTATCTCCAGGCCGACTCCCAGAGAGACAAAAGAAAGCCCTGGATGATAAATGCCGCCAAAATGCTCGTTGAAAAATACCATGCCTCCGCATTCCATATCAATGCCGCCCATAAGGGAGACATCGTGAGCATTGTGCAGACCTTGACCGAGGGTGAAAAGTATGGCTTTTCCGTCAAAAAGAGCCATATGTTCCTGCGAGATATGGCCGATTTGGGCGTGTGGAAATACTCGAAAAATATCGAGAAGCTCGATGTCATGAGCGACAAGAATACTATGCGGGTCGCTCTCCGAACCGGAATCATGCAATTCCGCATTCCCTTATTGGCAAGTTATTTGGATGTCTATTGCTTCCAATATGAATTGACCGATAGGGTAAATCGGGAGGCCTGGAGAAAAGTCTGGGAAGATTGGAACAGCATACCGAATAATCATAGACCCCCCACGCCGGCATCAATGGATTACCTGATATATCGCCTGGGAAAAATCGGTTGCCGCCCCAGTAAACGTTGCTGCCTGCCGGAAGCCCCTATCAAGGAGAAGAAGCTGGAAAGCTTGATTTTGCAGGACAGGCTGATATTCAGGGATGATCGCTTCTGTATCTTCTCAGAGCTCTGTAAGAACGAGAGGAAAATGCTCAATCCACCAAATAGTATTTCCATTGAGCAGCGCACCGGCTGGAAAAGCGGTAAAACCAACGAAGGCGGAGGCGGAGGCATCTCTTCATAGCCCTTGTGACTTCCCGTCTTTGAGTCTTTCTGATTCAAGATTTTGAGGTTATCAAGTAATCCCTAAATCCTATTAATCATGGTTCAGACAATTAGTTCGCCATTAATCATAACACCCAAGCTGCCGGCGAGACGCCGGCGCTACGAATTAACCCTTTTCGTAAGCCCCCCTACTTTTCTTAGTGCCTTTGTGGCTTCGTGGTGAAATTTTATTGCCGTTAAGCGCCATCCCCCACCAAATGGTTCTCAGCGATCTCCGCGCCTTCGCGTCCTTGAGTCTTCGCGTTTTAAGATTTTGAGGTTGTTTTGGATTCATCTTGAGCGCAGCGAAATCCGCCTCTGGCGGACTTCATCCCTCATAATTCATCCTTGCCGTTTTCTCCCCCTTGACTTTTGGAAAATCCATGATATAATGCCAGAAAAGGCAAACAAATGTATCTATCAATAAAATCCTATTTTCAATCTGTTTACCCCGAGCTTGTCGAGGGGCGTAAACCTGTGAAAATCTGTGGCCAAGCATTCCTGTTAGTTCAAGTGCAAAAGGCGCTTATACAACTTATCTCTTTGTGGCTTTGTGACTTAGTGGTTCAAGATTTTGAGGTTCCTATCGGATATCACAAATCCTCACAAAATCTCACATATTTTGCATTTTATCCGCAACAAAACAGAGTATTATTTTCAATCGTCTTACCTAAAGACTTTAATACCACCTGACAAAACCCGACACTTCCCGACACATTTTATTTTTTCCGCCGAACAAACCCTTGCAATCACTGGCTTTTTCCAAAAAGGGGATAAATGCAGCAAAATATGAAACCTTCTGCACCAAAATTTACCCAATCTGCTCAATAAAGGTATAAATCTATGCGCAGAACCCGCAAAGGAGATGCTTTTCTATGCAGCAAGCCCGCCCCTCCCAGACTCTCAACTCTGAACTCTCAACTCTGAACTCTCAACTCTCAACTCGGCACGAAGTTGCTACAGCAACTTCGTGCCGTTGATGGTCAGCGAGAACTGGCAGCCCAGGGTTTCTGCGGCGCGGCGGGAGATAATCATGCGGGACAGGAACAGCTCGAAGTATTCCATGATGGAGCCGATGGAGGTATCAATATCCAGCGCCAGGGTGATCTTCTGCTCCTCCTTGTCGGCGGTAACAGAGGAAAAGATGGCGGCGTAATTGATGCGGTCATGCTCGTCGAATCGGGCGGGATGGATGCTCCGCACGCGGGAGCGGTTCACATCGGACTTGTCCGCGATAATGGCGGCCGCGGCCACGGGGCCGAAAGGTTCGCCATTATCCTCTTCGTGGTTGCCCACGCCGGCGAGCACTTCCGCCAAATCCTCCGCCGGCATGCCCATATCGGAGAGGATGTGTAAAGTCAGCATGGCGCTGGAGGCGGCATGGTTATAGCGATTGACGCAATTGCCGATATCGTGCAAATAGCCCGCAATGGAAGAGAGCTCGGCGATACGGCCGTCCAGGCCCAACTGCTTCAGGATTTGCCGGGCGCGGGCGGCCACCAAATCGGCATGGCGAAAGCCATGCTCGGTATAGCCGATAGCCTCCATATTTTTATCCGCCTGCCGCAGATAAACCTGCACATCATGGCGGTTCTTAACATCATCCAGCGTTATCCCTTTCGACATGATTTCCTTCACCTTTTTGGCCGCAGATTCATGCGCCGCGGCGCATTTTTACAGATGAACGCAGATCGGATTTTATTCAAGATTTAATCTGTGCGCATCTGCGCAAATCTGTGGCCAAATAATTATTTGTTTCTATCTTCCGCATATGGCGGGAAAAATCTTGCCTATTCGCCTTCGGTTTGCGCGGCTTGGGCTTCAAATTCGCGGCAAAAATCTTCAAATCGCCCTGCCGCCAACGCCTGGCGGATGTCCCGCATCAGGGTTTGATAGACATGCAGGTTATGATAACACACCAGGATGGCGGCGAGGATCTCTTTCGATTTATGCAGATGCCGCAGATAGGCGCGGCTGTGATGTTGACAGGTAGCGCATTTGCAATTCGGATCGAGGGGCCGAAAATCGTCCGTGAATTTGTTATTGCGCAGGTTCATCTTGCCATAGCGCGTGAGCGCGGTGCCATTGCGTCCCAGGCGAGTGGGTAGGACGCAGTCGAGCATATCAATGCCGAGCCTTACCGCCCGCAGAATATCGCTGGGCAGGCCCATGCCCATTAAGTAGCGGGGCTTTGCAAGGGGCAGCAAAGGCGCGACATGACCGACGAGATCGAAGGTGGTATCTTTCGGCTCGCCCACGGAGAGGCCGCCGATGGCATAGCCGTCGAAATCCATGGCGATAATGCGCTGCGCGCTGGCCTCGCGCAAATCTGTCCAGAAGCCGCCCTGCACAATTCCGAAGAGCGCGCGGCCGCCCAACTCATCATGCCGCGTTTTGCCCCGCAAGGCCCAGCGGTCGGAGCGTTCCGTGGCGATTTCCGCATCTCCGCGAGAAGCAGCGAAGGCCACCGGCTCGTCGAAAGACATAATAATCTCCGCGCCGATAGTGTGCTGGATTTCCATCGCCGCTTCGGGAGAGAGAAAATGTTCGGAGCCGTCAATCCCGGAGCGAAAAGTTACGCCTTCCTCGCCGACCTCCCGCAGGGCCGACAGGCTGAAGACCTGATAGCCGCCGCTGTCGGTGAGGATGGGCCGCTCCCAGCCCATAAAATTATGCAGCCCGCCCGCTTTGGTAAAAATCTCCAGGCCCGGCCGCAAATAGAGATGATAGGCATTGGCCAGAATCATCTCCGCGCCGGCCTCCAGCAGGTTTTGGCGGCTGATCGCCTTCACCGTGCCCTGCGTGGCGACGGGCATGAACGCCGGAGTATTGACTTCCCCTCTGGGAGTAGAAATTCTCCCCAATCGGGCGGGGCCGGAACTCGTCTTTATTATTTCAAAGGAAAAATAATCGGGCAAAACCAACTCCTATTGCTTCTCATGTGCTATCGGCAGAACCGTTATCTCGTTGCCTTCCGGCAAAGGGAGGCCGGCGTGTTGTAAGCCGCGGGCCAGCCGGCCGGGCAGTTTTTCCAGGACCAGGGCCTGGCGAAAGGGAAAGACCTCGATTATATAGATAAGCAAGGACAGGTCTATGGAGAGAGTCTTGGTTTCATAGAATCTTGGCGAGGAGGTAAAGGCATCGAATTCGCTGTTGAAATCCGAGAAGGCTTTCGCGATAGCTTCCTTCGCGCTTTCCGCCTGCGCCGCCGGCAGGGGAATATTTATCGAGTAGAGCGGCCCCTCTTTGGGGAATCTATTCAGGGTATTGACGGCGCCATTGGGGAAGAAGTGAATTTGGCCGCGTGCATCCCGCAGCTTAGTAAGCCGCAAACCGATCTCCTCAACGCTTCCCACCACACCATTGATCTCCACCATATCGCCGGCGGCATATTGCCCCTCCAGCAAGATAAAAAAGCCCCCCACCAAATCCCTGACCAGCGTCTGCGCGCCCATGCCCAGCGCCAGCCCGGCAATGCCGGCGCCGGCCAGGATCGGATTTGTGTCAACTCCGGCCGTCTTTAAGATAATTAGCGCGGCGATGAAAAAGATGGCATATTTGGATAGACTACCGACCATCTGAGCGAGCGTGGCGGCTCGAGGTCCGGCTTCCGGGCCGGCTTTTTCACGCATTCCGGTGGCGAGCCGACGAAAGGCCCGCCGAACCAGCCAGTTGGCGATGATCGCCAGGACAATGGTGAGCAGGATGGGAATCCAATTAGCAATAATTCGCTGAAGGTATTCAGTCATTTGGGCACACCGCCTGAAATTAGGATGAATTGCCTTGCGCCGCCCTACATAAATATGGGCGGATTATGTATGATTAGACGCAGTTGCCGGCTTTTCCTGCCCGTGCGGGCGGGAAAAGCCAGGCATGAAACTTCTTCGGGGCAAATTTCGTCAATATGAGTAAAGCTAAAGAGGGGATTAGGGATCCGGATATGGCGGCCGTGCAGCGCTGTCTGGCAGGCGAGCGCGAGGCGTTTGCCGACCTGCTGGAGCGGCATAAGAGCGTGGTCTATAGTGTGGCCCGCCATATGCTGAAGAATGAAACCGAGGCCGAGGACATGGCGCAGGAAGCCTTTGTAAAGGCCTATATGAATCTCAAGGGATTTCGCGGGGAATGTAGTTTTCGCAACTGGATCTGCCGCATTGCGACGCATTTATGTATAGACCGCCTGCGGGCGCAACGGCCGGAGAAAAATCGGGTAATTCTGGAGGAGCCGTGGGAGCCGGCGACGGCCGGGCCGGAAGAAGCGATTACGACACAGGAACAAGTAAGGATGGCCTTGGGGAGGATTCCGGCGCACCTGCGGGCGGCGGTGGTATTGCGGCATTTGGAAGATTTATCCTATGAAGAGATGGCGGAGACGTTGAAGCTGCCCATGGGAACCGTTAAAACGCATCTGCGCCGCGGGCGGGAGGCGCTAAAGCGAGAATTGGAAAAGCTGGAAGGGGTGGGCATCTCAAAAGGCAGGAAGGAGAAATGAGATGGCGGGATTGAAGTGCCGGTTAATCTATCGGCGCGTATGGGAATATGTTGACGAGCAGCTTCCCGCGAATCAAAAGCGGGCGGTGGAAGCCCATCTAGATAGCTGCGCAGACTGCCGGCAGTTGGTGGTCAAACTGCGGGCTGAGGCCGCGGCGGCGCAATTGATCCAGCCGTTGACTCCGCCGGCGGATTTTGCCGCGCGGGTATTGCAGCGCATCGAAGCCCTGGAGGCGGAACGTTCCGGGCGCGCGGCGCGGCGAGCATTTACTCCCGCCCGGATCGGTTGGGCGGCGACTGCGCTCACGCTATTGATTATTGCGGCGGCCTATTTTGCCAATCCTGTATATCGCGAAACTGTTGAGCCTGGCAGGCCGACGACCATCACCCCGAGCGTGACCGCCAAAGAGAAGCCGGCAAGTATTGCCATTAAGCCAAAGCCGGAAGCCATTAAGAAAGAAGTAACCATGGCTGAAGCCGGCGGGGCGCGCACCGTTGCCGTCGGCCCAAAGAGACCTGCACGCGTGGTGAAATCCGCAGGAATAAGAGAGATTGCGAAAACCAAACCAATCATAACCCCCGCTCCGGTCGCGGCCGAAAATCCGCTGGAGGTGGCCGCAGAGTATGAGCAGAATGGGGAGATGGAAGATGCGCTCATCGCCTATCAAGAGGCGGCGGATAATCCGCAGGATCGAGAGGCGGCGCTCTTCGGAGTGGGCCGGATCTATGAGAGGATGGGATTGAGCATATCCGCCATTGAGGCCTATGACGCGGCGGTTTTCGACAATGGCAATGATGCTCCGGAGTCCGGGAGGACAGAGGGATGAAAAAGAGCAAGTGGATAATTGCGGGATTTCTGGCCGTTGCCGTTTTGCTATCGCTTACGGCGCTGGGCAAAGACTCACAGGCCGCCATAGCTGAGCAAAAAGTGCAGCAAGGCGGTCTGATCGTGGCCGTGGAGCTGAATGACATGCAAAGTGCTCAAGCCGCGCTGGAGCTGGCGCCGCCCCTGTTTTTGGCGCAGTTGGATTTCCCCAGAAATGACCTGAACATGCTGGGATCGGGCTTGCCGGAGAGAGTGCCGGACCTGGCCGGCATCATGCGGGATATTGTGATACTGCGCATCATCAACCGCGCGGAACTGAGTCCCTCCCAGCTTGAAAAAGCCTTGCCGGTGCTGCGCAATCTGGCAAAGGAGCAAGAGAAGGTGGTAAACCACGTGCGAGAGCAGTTGCTGAATGAGCGGGGAAAGCTGCTCAAGGGAAATGGCCCCAGTTCCGCCATTCCCGGAGTGCTGGACGCGAGGAAACGCGTATATGATTATCGTTCCATTAGCGTGCAAGCGGCAAAAACCGACCTGGCCAAGATCTTGCGGCCCAATCAGGCCGAGATTCTGGGAGATTTGATCACGCCGCCGGAAGCGCCCACACTGCGAGGCCGACCGGCAATTGGGCCCGTGCCGCCATTGCCAATGCGAGGGCCGGCAGGCAAAATTCGATTGGGCCCAAATGACACTCCGGAGTTCGGCCCAGCTTCCTCGCCCCTTGCCGGACGAATGCCTGGGCGGGACCATGACAAGGGGATGGCTCAAACCAGATTGATTGATCTGGACCGGCTCATCGAACTGCTGGAAGAGAAGCTGGCCGCGATGAAACCGGCAAAATAGCCGGGTTTGAATCGGTATAGTAGGCTTGTGATAAAGTCATTTTGCCGAGATTTGGCTGGCGCAGTTACGCTCGGATTTCTATGTTAGCCGACAGGGAAGGGACTTTGTCCCATCCCTGCTAGCATTATTTCGGAAATTGCCGGGGCAGCGCTGTGCAGGCTGCCCCGATCTTAGGGCGACTCCGCGGGGTTGCCCCTGCCAAAAGCTTTATCCCCATCAGTTCATCTGCGACAGAGTATTGGCGCCGCGGGACTGAGATACGATAAGAGGAGCAGAAGGAGGGCGCGGCTATCGTACTGGGCGCGGAAAGAGATATTTTGCGGCTTAAGGCGACAATTCAAGGGGCCGTGCAGGGGGTGGGCTTCCGGCCTTTTGTCTATCGCCTGGCAAAAGAGCTGGGGCTTACCGGCTGGGTGTTGAATTCCCCGCAGGGCGTATTTCTGGAAGTTGAAGGGGGTAAGCCTGCGCTCGATGCCTTCATTATTCGCCTGCAACAAGAGCCGCCTCCCCAGGCGCGCATCTGGTCATTGGAATTTTCTTTCCTGCCGGTGGTTGGATACGCGGAATTCGAGATTCGCCACAGCGAGGCCGCGGGTGAAAAGACCGCGGTGGTCTTGCCGGAGATTGCCACCTGCGCGGATTGCCTGCGCGAAATAAATGCTCCCACTGACCGCCACTTTCATTATCCCTTCACCAACTGCACCAATTGCGGCCCCCGCTACACCATCATTAAGGAATTGCCCTATGACCGCGGCCATACTTCGATGACCGATTTCACGATGTGCCCGGATTGCCGGCGGGAATATGACGATCCGTTGGACCGGCGTTTTCATGCCCAGCCGACGGCCTGTCCGGTTTGCGGGCCGCAGATGGAGTTGTGGGGCAAGGAGGGGCGAGTGCTGGCGGCACAGCAGGAGGCGCTCCGGCAGGCGGCGCAGGCGATAAGAGAAGGGAAGATCGTCGCGCTGAAGGGATTGGGGGGCTTTCTGTTGCTGGCTGACGCGCGCAGTGAAGCGGCAGTGAAGCGGCTGCGGGCGCGCAAGCTGAGGGAGGAGAAACCTTTCGCGGTGCTGATGCCCAATTTGGAGGAAGTGAAGAAGCATTGCGAAGTTTCCGCGTTGGAAGAGAGGCTGCTGCTTTCGCCGGAATCTCCGATACTGCTATTAAAGAAAAAAACTTCCTTAACCACAAAGACACAAAGACACGAAGGACAGCAAACTGCAATTGCGGAGGCGGTGGCGCCGGGGAATCCGAATCTGGGGGTGATGCTGCCCTACAGCCCGCTGCATCATTTGTTGATGCAGGAGTTGGGTTTTGCGGTGGTGGCGACGAGCGGGAATCGCACGGATGAGCCGATTGTGATAGATGAGCAGGAAGCGCGGGCGCGGCTGGGCGAAATCGCCGATCTTTTTCTGGTGCATAATCGCCCGATCGTGCGTCCTTGCGATGATTCCATAGTGCGCATCATGCTGGGGCGGGAGATGGTCATGCGGCGGGCGCGAGGCTATGCGCCCCTGCCGGTTTATGTGAACCATGAGTTGCCGCCGATTTTGGCGGTGGGCGGTCATCTGAAAAATACCGTGGCGATTTCCGTGGGAAACAAGGTGATCATCAGCCAGCATCTGGGGGATTTGGAGACTCCGCAGGCTTATCAGGCTTTTCTGGCGGCGATAGAGGATTTGCAAAAGCTTTATGCTTTGAAACCTCAAGCCGTGGCGTGTGATCTGCATCCCGATTATCTTTCCACCAAATATGCCCATGCGCTCGGTCTGCCGGTGGTGGAGGTGCAGCATCATCATGCCCATCTCGCTTCCTGCCTGGCGGAAAATCAGGCGGAGGGGCCGGCGCTGGGCATCTGCTGGGACGGCACGGGGTTTGGCGCGGACGGAACCATTTGGGGCGGGGAATTTCTGGTGGGCGATGCTGCCGGATTTGAACGCGCCGCGCATTTCCTGCCGGTGCTGTTGCCCGGCGGCGAAAAGGCGATCCATGAGCCGGGCCGCACGGCCTTTTCCGTTCTGTATGCGCTCTTGGGGGAACAAGCCGCGGCGCGAGATGACCTGGAGGCGGTACGAAGTTTTAGCCCGGCCGAGCGCGGGCTGCTTTTGCAGATGCTAAAAAAGGGAGTGCATTGTCCGCCCAGCTGCGGGGTCGGCCGATTATTCGATGCCGTAGCCTCGCTGATTGGATTGAGGCAAAAGGCTACCTTCGAGGGCCAGCCGGCGATGGAACTGGAGTGGCTCGCAGATGTAAATGAGACAGGAAGCTATCAATTTGAGATAATCGAGGGCACGCCCATGCTGGTGGACTGGCGGCCGGTGATGCTAAGGGTCTTGGAGGATCTTGCAAAAGGTGAATCCAAAGCGGCGATTGCCGGGCGATTTCATAACAGCCTGATTGAGTTGATGGCGGGGATGGCGGGTAAGATAAAGATGGTAAAGGTCGTCCTGAGCGGCGGCGTTTTCCAGAATCGAATACTGGTTGAAGGCGCCTTCAAGCGCCTGTCCGAAAAAGGCTTTGAGGTGTATGTGCACCAGCGCGTGCCGCCGAATGACGGCGGCATCAGCCTGGGGCAGATAATGGTGGCCGCGGCGAATAGGATATGGCAGGAGTAAACTCCTGCCCAACGGGAGCAGGTATGTGTTTGGCGATTCCGGGTGAGATAGTTGAGATACGCGAGGAGGGTGCGCTGCGCAACGGCAAGGTGCGCTTCGGCGGCATTGCGCGGGAGATTTGCCTGGCCTATGTGCCGGAGGCGAAAGTGGGGGATTATGTGCTGGCGCATGCGGGCTTTGCGATCACTATCGTGGACGAAGAAGAAGCGCGGGCCACGCTGGCGCTGTTTGAGGAATTGGCGAAGAAAGAAAAAACACATTAACCGCAAAGGGCAAAGAACGCAAAGCGGCGCAAAGGGATTTGTAGGGGCGATCTTTATGATCGCCCAGGGCGAATCCAAGGTTCGCCCCTACGGGAATTTTCTTTGCGTGGACTTTGCGTCTTAGCGACTTTGCGGTTAGGCCGTTAAATATGAAATATCTTGATGAATATCGGGATGGGGACAAGGTAAAGGCGCAACTGCAGGCGCTGCGCCGGCTGGTCGGCCGGCCCTGGCAGGTGATGGAGATCTGCGGCGGGCAGACGCACAACTTTTTGAAATCCGGCCTGGAAGGGCTGCTGCCGGACAAGATTACCCTGGTGCATGGTCCGGGTTGTCCGGTGTGTGTAACTCCCGTCGAACTAATTGATAAAGCGATTGCTATTGCGCGGCGGCCGGAGGTGATCTTTTGCTCCTATGGCGATATGCTGCGCGTGCCCGGTAGTGAAACGGATTTGCTGGCGGTGAAGGCGGAGGGCGGCGATGTGCGCATGGTCTATTCGCCGCTGGATGCCTTGAAATTGGCCGAGCAAAATCCCGACCGCAAAGTGGTTTTCTTCTCGATTGGATTTGAAACCACCGCCCCCATGAGCGCCACCGCAGCCATGCTGGCAAAGCCGCGCGGCATCAGTAATTTCTATCTGCTGGCGGCGCATATGCTGGTGCCGCCGGCCATCACCGCGATTCTCGCCGCCCCGGGCTGCCAGGTGCAGGGCTTGCTTGCCCCCGGACATGTCTGCACCATCAGCGGCTATGAGGATTATGAGCCGATTGCAGAAAAATGGCGCATACCGATAGTAATTACCGGCTTCGAGCCGCTCGATCTGGTGCAGGGCTTGTATATGCTGATTGCGCAGTTGGAGCAGGGGACCTTCAAGGTGGAGAACCAGTATCGGCGGGCGACGAAGCGGGAAGGCAATCTGGCGGCAAAGGCGAGCATGGCGGAGGTCTTTGCCATTTGTGACCGCAAATGGCGGGGCATCGGAAATATCCCGAATAGCGGCTATTGCCTGCGGCCGGAATATGCCGAGATGGATGCGGAAAAAGTCTTTGAAGTGCAGGCGATCACGCGGGAAGAGCCGGAAGCATGTATCGCGGGACTGGTGTTGCAGGGGCGGAAAAAGCCGACGGAGTGTTCCGCCTTCGGGACCGTGTGCACGCCGCAGCATCCCCTGGGCGCGCCGATGGTGTCATCGGAAGGCGCCTGCGCGGCATATTTCCGCTACAGCAAAAAAAACTAAACTAATTTTCACCACAAAGACACTAAGACACAAAGAACTGCAAAGAATTTTCTCAGGGCTTTGCCCTGATGTTTTTTATGTTACTTCGTGCCTTTGTGACTTCGTGGTGAGATGAACTGGAGAGTCTTCCATGAACGAAAGTGGATTTGCATGTCCCTTGCCGTTGCGGCAATATGCTTCGATTCTTTTAGCCCACGGGGGCGGCGGGCAATTGAGTCAGGATTTAATTCGCCATCTATTCCTGCCGAATTTCGAGAATCCGCTGTTGGCCCCCATGCACGATGGCGCGCTGTTGGAGATAGATGGAACCAAGCTCGCCTTCACCACCGATTCCTATGTGGTCAGCCCGCTGTTTTTTCCGGGCGGCGACATCGGCGCGCTGGCGGTGAATGGCACGGTGAATGATTTGGCGGTATGTGGGGCTAAGCCGCTCTATCTCTCTTGCGCGTTTATTCTTGAGGAGGGCTTGAAGATCGAGACCCTTTCGCAAATCGCGCTTTCCGTGCGCCAGGCCGCGCAGGAGGCCGGCGTTTTGCTGGTTACCGGCGATACCAAGGTGGTCGAGAAAGGCAAAGGCGACGGGCTGTTTCTCAATACTTCCGGCATAGGGATTATTCAGCGGCCCATGCGGCCCGCGCAGGTGAAGCCGGGCGATGCCATTCTGGTGAGTGGCAGTTTGGGCGATCACGGGGTGGCGATTCTGTCGGTGCGGGAGGGCTTGGAATTCGAGGGGACGATGAAGAGCGATACCGCGAATCTTTATCCGCTGGTCGAAAGTTTAATGAATAACTGCACCGAACTTCACTGTATGCGGGACCCGACCCGCGGCGGACTGGCTTCGACGCTCAATGAAATCTCCGCCTCCGCGGGGGTTGGGATGGTGATTGAAGAAAAAGCGATTCCCGTGCGGCCGGAAGTGCAAGGCGCCTGTGAGATCCTCGGTTTGGACCCGCTCTATGTAGCGAATGAAGGCAAACTGGTGGCCTTTGTCGCCACGCAGGAAGCGGAAAAAGTGCTCGCCGCCCTGCGCGCCCATCCGCTGGGCAAAGCCGCCGCCATCATCGGCCATGTTACGCAAGAAAATGCAGGCCTGGTCGTCATGCGCACCGCCGTCGGCGGTGAACGCATCGTGGAAATGATGAGCGGCGAGCAATTGCCGAGGATATGTTAAAAATATAAAATAGTCGGACCTGTCGGACCTGTCGGACAAGTCGGACAAGTCGGACGGGTTGGACAAATCAGACAAGAGGAGGACACCATGGGAGGCGAGGCTTCACTGATCCCGAAGCATGGAGGATACAAGAGACTGCGGAGTTTTCAGTCTGCCCAATTGGTGTATGATGCAACCGTGCTATTCTGCAGCCGTTTCGTAGATCAGCGCTCGCGCACCCATGACCAGATGATCCAGGCCGCCCGCAGTGGATGCCAAAACATTGCCGAAGGGAGTATGGCGTCCGGCACCTCGAAAAAGAGCGAATTGAAACTGACTAATGTAGCCAAAGCCAGCCTGGAAGAACTGCTTCTGGACTGCACGGACTATCTTCGCCAGCACAACCTGCGCCTTTGGGACAAAAACGACCCGCAGGCCCTCGCGGTAAGGGGGAGGTATCGGACACTGTTGGACCCGTCGGACAAGTCAGACAAGTCAGATATGTCCGACATGCTGGGCGCGTATGGTCTGCGCACCTGTTCGGTGGAAGTCTTTGCAAACACTCTTGTCTGCTTGATCAACCAAACTACTTTTCTCCTTGGCCGGCAACTTGAGAAACTGGAACAACAGTTTCTCTCCGAAGGAGGATTCACCGAGCGACTCTACCGCATGCGCAGGGATCGGAGAGAATAGCCTTGAATGCTACCCCTCTATTTTTCTAAAACCTCTCCCCAAACACTTCCGCGCCTCCCCATCGCCTTTCATGCCGATAATTAGATTTCTCTTTAATCTGTGCAATCTGCGCAATCTGTGGATTTTATTTTTTCTGCCTCCACCTGCTATAATCATACCTATGGACGAACGGACTTTAAGGGTATTGGAATATCCGGCGATACGGGAGCTGGTGGCGGAGCGGGCGGCGTGCACGCTGGGGCGGGAGCTAGCCTTGCAGATGCTGCCGGTTACTACACTGGCGGAGGCGCGGCGTTTGCAGCAGCAGACGAGCGAGGCGCGGGCCTTGAGCGGCCAGGTGGCCTCGCCCCTGGGCGGGGTGCGGGATGTGCGGGCGCAGGTGCACTCCGCGGGGGTGGGCGGAACGTTGGCCGCGACGAGTTTGCTCGATATCGCTTACACCCTGGCGGCCGGCCGAAGGTTGCGCACGATTTTGCTGCAACATACTTTGACCTCTCCGCAGTTGGCGGAGGTGGCGCAAAGCTTGGGTTCTTTCCGGCCGATTGAAGATGCCATTCATGCCTGCATTGACGACCGCGCGGAGATTCGCGACAACGCCAGTGATAAGCTGCGCACCTTGCGGTCAAGATTGAAAACGCTTCATGCCACGATGATGCGGCGGCTGGAATCAATGATCCGTTCCACCGCTTATCAGAAGATGTTGAGCGAGGCGGTCATTACCATCCGGCGAGGGCGCTATTGCCTGCCGGTGAGAAGCGAACAGCGCAGCGCCTTCAACGGCCTGCTGCATGATACTTCTTCCAGCGGGGCGACCTGTTTCATGGAGCCGGCGGCGATCGTCGAGATGGGCAATGAACTGGAGGCGAGCCGCAGCCAGGAAGAAGAGGAGATTAGGCGGATTCTGTTTCAGCTTAGCGGCGAAGTCGGCAAGGAAGCGCAGGAGATTTCCAATACACTGCAGGCGCTGGCGAGTCTCGATTTTATCTTTGCGCGTGCCGCGCTGGCGGGCGATCTGGAAGCCACCGAGCCGGACTTGAATGATAATGGCGTGCTGGAATTTCAGGCCGCGCGGCACCCGCTGCTCAAGGGGCATATTGTGCCGATTGATGTGCGCCTGGGCGATGATTTTATTTCGCTCATCATTACCGGCCCGAATACCGGCGGCAAGACGGTTACCCTGAAAACCGTCGGCTTGCTGACTCTGATGGCGCAATCGGGACTGCATGTGCCGGCGCGGACGGGGGCGCGGGCGGCGGTATTCCACAAGGTCTTTGCCGATATTGGCGACGAGCAGTCCTTGCAGCAAAACCTTTCCACCTTTTCGTCGCATATGACCCAGATTGTGCGGGTGATGCGGGAGGCCGACGGCCACTCGCTGGCGCTGCTGGACGAAATCGGCGCGGGGACGGACCCGGCGGAAGGCTCGGCCCTGGCGAAGGCGATCCTGGGAGAATTATTCCGCCGCGGCTGCCGCACGGTGGCGACAACGCATTATGGCGAATTGAAGGCCTTTGCCTACAGCCAGCCGGGGATCGAGAATGCCAGCGTGGAGTTCGATGCGGCTTCGCTTAGCCCCACCTATCATTTGCGCATCGGGATGCCGGGGGCGTCGAACGCCTTTGCCGTCTCCGCGGGCTTGGGGCTTGACCGCGCGGTCATCAAATCGGCGCAGGAGATGATGGGAGAGAGCCGCATGGAGTTGGATACGGCGTTGCAGCGGGTGGAGCAAGACCAGCGCACCCTGGCGGAAGAAAAGCGTGCGGCGGCGGAAGACCGCATCGGCCTGGTGCGCAAAAAAGAAGAATATGAGGCGCTGACGCGGGAACTGAAACAGAAGCGCCAGGAAATCTTGTCGGCGGCGAAGCTGCAGGCCAAGGAGATTATTGCCAAAGCCAAGCGGCAGGGCGACAGCCTGCTGACGCTGCTGCATCAGACCATCGCGGAAGTGAAGAGCCGGGAAAAGGAAAAGAAGGCGGCAACGGATACCACGGCGCGGGCGGCCGCGCAGATCGCCGCGCTGGAGGAGGAGGCGCGGGCGCTTACCCGGCCGGAGGAGCGGGCGATTGAGTCGGCGCCGGCGCGGGAGACCCTCAAAGAAGTGAAGCGCGGGCAGGCGGTATTTGTGCGCAGTGTGCGCCAGCGGGGCACGGCGATGGGGCCGGCCGATGATAACGGCATGGTGGAAGTGCAGGTGGGGGTGTTGCGGCTGAATGTTGCGCTGGCGGAACTGGAGAGCAGCGAAGAGCCGGTGCAAAAAGATTATGCGGACTATTTCGTCATGCCGCGGCCGGTTCCCAGCGAGATTCATTTGCGGGGGTTGAGAGTGGAAGAGGCGAGATGGGAGCTTGAGCAGTATCTTGAGCAGGCGCTGGATGCGGGGCTGAAAGAAGTGCGGATAGTGCACGGCAAAGGCACCGGCGCGGTGCGCACGATGGCGCACGAAATGTTGCGCAAACATCCCAAAGTTGAAACTCTACGCGCCGCGCTTCCGTCAGAAGGAGGAGAGGGAGCTACGATTGCAATTCTAAAGGTTTAACCTCTTGAACCGCGGAGGGCGCAGAGCACGCGGAGAAGGATTAAATGGGAAAAGGAGCAAAGAGATGCATAACTGGAGAAAGATTGCGATTGCAGGGATGATTCTGCTGGGACTGACGGCCACCTTTGTGTATGCGCAAAGAGGCGCGGGCGGCCGCATGGACGGCCGGGCGCGGATGACACCGGAACAGATGCTGCAAATGCGCGAGCAGATGATGGCCCAAAGGTTGCAGCACATAGGCTTGACGGAAAGCGAACAAGCGGCGGTGAAACAGGCGCAGAAGACCAAAGAGGCTGCGCAGACCAAGCTGCAGGCAGCTTTGCAGCAACTGCACGCGGCGGCCTTCAAGGGAGACGTTACCGCCAAGGAAGCAGAGGCGGCGGCGGCGACTTACAGTAGAGTGCTGGCGGCGCATAACGACAAGGTAAAGGCCGCCGACGACCTGCTCAAAGGCAAACTTTCGGCGGTATCGAAAGCGCGCTGCCTGGCCATGGGCATTCTTGAAAATGGTACCGGCGGGAGGGGCATGAGGATGGATCCAACGGCGGGCCGCGCGGGCCGAGGCGGCGACAGGATGGGACCAGGTGGTGGAAGGGGAATGGGAGCGACTCCTCCGCCTCCACCCAACAGCGGCAAGATGGGCGAATAATCCGGCAAGAAGACTGGCTCTGTTGCAAAGCACGTGTAGGGCGGGGTTGCCACGCCCCGCCGAGCCGTGAATTAAAGATAAGTTGATGCTTTTCAACCTGGCTCAATAAATAACTGCGGTCCATTCTTTGTGCTTTGCAAAAGAGCACAGGAAGACTCTGAAGACGACAGATAGGCCCTGCGCGATGGAACGCGCAGGGCCTATTAGCTTGAATGATTTCCGCAATACTCAATTGCCGCGCGGTCTGCCATAATGGGCCGGCGGCCTAGCTACTTTGACTTCACCTTGAGTTTGCGCACCAGATTGGCCATTTCCACCGCGGCGTGGGCGGCATCCGAGCCTTTATTGCCCTGTTTGGCGCCGGCGCGTTCTATCGCCTGCTCGATGGTATCGGAGGTGATAACGCCGAAGATGGCCGGCACGCCGGTAGTCATGTTCACCTGCGCGATGCCTTTGGCCGCTTCGCTGGCGACATACTCAAAATGCGGGGTGGAGCCGCGAATTACCGCGCCCAGGCAGATAATTGCGTCGAATTGTTTGGTTTCCGCCAGGGTCTTAGCGACCAGGGGGGCCTCGAACATCCCCGGCGTCCAAGCCACCTCGATATGATCATCTTTCGCTCCCAGGCGCCGCAATGTATCCAAAGCGCCGCTTAGCAGCCGGCCCGTGATGAGTTCATTGAATCGGCTCACGACAATCGCAAAATGCAGACCTTCGGCAAGCAGACTCCCCTCTATAATCTTCATTTTTACTCTCCTAAATTGCAGCCACTCTATGCTGAAGCCTACCTAACCAGGCGGAAGATGTCAAGTAAACCGGAAATATTGTGCAGTAATGCTACAAAAAGGCAAATTCCTATCCTGAATAGACAAAAGGGTTTGGACTGATAGTTTATTATAAGGTATCAATTGTAGTGGTTGGCTGAATATTTGTTGAATTTGCTACAAATGTCATAATTGCTTGAAGGGATAGTCTGAGTGAGGATTGTATTGAAACAAACAGGTGGATAAAAGCTCGACTGTTTTTGAAGAGCAATATAAAAAGGAGACAAACAAATGAGTAAGAATGTTCCAACACTGCTGGGTATAATTATCATCCTGCTGGTGGCGCTGCTGGTAATCGGAGTCTATAACATAATGCTTTACAACAAGATGGCCGAAGGCGGGCAAATGGCAGGAACGAGGATGAACGAGACGCTGGTCGGCGCAGAAACGCCGGAGGCAGCGACCGCGCCGGAAACAGGAACGGCGGCGGTGAAGCCGGCAACGAAGCCGACGGGGAAGGAGGCACCGTCAGTCCGCCGTAAGGGTCGTATGGTAAAGCGCGCGGCGACCAAAAAATAGCTCCATTAATCGGGCTTGTTTTAGCCGCATAGCTGTAACAGAGAAAGTCTCTCAGCGCGAGTGCGCCTTGGGCATGCGCTGGGAGCTTTTTCGCGTCGGGCGGGAAATTAGCCGGTGACAGGATTCGAACCCGTGACCAACTGATTACAAATCAGTCGCTCTGCCAACTGAGCTACACCGGCAGGCAGGGAGATGGGGTGAACTGTTTAATTCTACCATTTTCCAGGCAGTTTTGCATCCCCCCAAAAAAGCAGGTAACAGTTCACGAATAGCTTCATCCGCCCCTTATGGTGGCGAATTCGGTTAGAATGACATTCTATTAACGCGTGGGTAACCTTTTTTAAGCGATGCGCCTGGGAATGGGGGACTAGCAGGGAAGGGATAAAGTCCCTTCCCTGTCGGATAACTTAAAAATCTGAGCGTAACTGCGCAAGCCAAATCTCAGCAAAATGACTTTATCACAGGGCTGCTAGGATAAACTGGAGCGCCTGCCACGAGGCTTTTTTTAGGGCTTCAGTGCTCAGTTTGTTAATTAAATGCCTTTCTATGGAATACTAGGGGCACATCAGGGGAATTAGTAGCCTGCTTGGAACTATTATGTCACACTTTGTAAGGATGGACGAATATGGGGACTCTCTTTCCCTATGAACAGGGCCGAGCCTATGGCGATATGCGGGTCATTTGCCTTGCCAATGAGAAGGGCGGCGTTGCCAAGACTACCTCGTGTGTGAATTTGGCGGCATCGCTGGCGCGTCGGGGCAAATCGGTGCTCTGTATGGATATGGACCCGCAGGCGAACGCCACGGTGGCGCTGGGGCTGGACCCGGATGCGCTGGAGCATGACTGGGAGACTTATGCGCTTTTGACCAATCCCCAAGTGCCGCTGGAAAGCGTGATTGCGCGCACGGCGCTGCCGAACCTTGATGCCGTGCCGGCTGATCGGCAGCTCTCCAATACGGAGAAGGCGCTCATCAACGAAGTGGGCCGGGAATCCCGGCTGCGCAACAAACTGCGGGACTATGCCAGGAATGTGTTTACCAAGAAATATGATATCGTAATTTTGGACTGTCCGCCCTCTTTGGACCTGATTACCGTCAACGCGCTCGTCGCATCAACCGATATTATTGTGCCGGTGCAACCGAAATTATATTCCCTAAAAGGCATGGTCCGACTCGGGGAAACTATCAACACGCTCTACTCTCAGTTGGAACTCAGGATACCTCTCCTCGGCATTCTCATCTGCCTGTATGACCGCAGCGCGTCATTGGACAAGGTGGTTTACGACTTGATCAAGGAGAAGATTCTCAGGGAATACGGTGACTTTGTGTTTCATAACGTGATAGCACGAAGCGTGCTCATCAGTGAAGCGGAGGCTGACGGCCAACCTGTAGTTATGGCTGATCCCGAGTGCGCCGCCGCGCGCACCTACGAGGCGGTGACGGAAGAGCTATTGCAGCGCTTGGAGGCCAGTCAGCCGGTTTATCCTTAGAGACCATACCAAACCCCTTGCCAGAGGGTTTGATAGGGTCCGGCAGGCAGTAAAATGCGCTTCTGCCTGCAAGTGAATGATGCTATCTGGTAAGTTTTGATAAGTTCTCTTAGGAGATGCTGTGGTGATTACAAATCTACGTGCATGGTTTAAGCGTCGCCCGGTAACGACCCAACCAGTCGAATCCCAGGTGCTTGTGAGCCTCGAGTGTCCGTGGGAAGACGAGCCGGCCACTCTCCTGGGTCCTGCCCGGGAGGTGCTCAAAGATCGGACGCTGCACGAAGTGGCCTGGATGGTCGCGCAACAGAGCGGGCGGGCCTTGCCCGATAACTACGCGCTGCACGTTCGCCGGCCGGGGTGTGAGGAATACGAGCTCGCCGCCGCCGAGGCGCCTGCGCGCAGCTTCCTCGGCAGCGCCGTAGCGCCCGCGGAGGGCACGGCCTATCAGCTTTGCATACTCGTCCTCCCTGTCAGCGATACTATTTCACCCGAACAGCCCCACCAGCAACGGAGCAGCGACCTGGAGGAAGCCGCGGAAACACTGGACTTGGCCCTGCAGCCGGCGCCGCTCGCGTCTCTTTCCGAGGAGGAAAAGGCGGCGAAGGCGGCCGCGGAGGCCATGGAGGCAGCGGAAGCGATGGAGGCGATGAAGGCGGCGGAGGAGGCGGCGGCGCTGGAAACCGTCGAGCTTCCCGTGGCCGAGGCGGAAACGGGCAAGAAGCCCCGCGGGCATCTCCGTAAGACTGATGTGCTTAGGCACCAGATGTTGCCAAAGATAGCTGAACTCGATTTCAGAGGACTCTTCGTGGGAAATTTCGGCCCGCTGGTCAAGGCGCCGCTGCGCGGCCCGCGGCTTTCATTCCTCTCCACGACGGAGGCCAACAAATACCTTCTGCTGGCGAATCAGCACTTGCGAACCGGCAAACTTGACCAGGCCGCCCGATATTACCGCACGTTGATCGTTCACGACCCGGATAATAAGGACTATTGGTTCTTGCTCGGTATCGTAGAACAGGGCCGGGGTGGTTTTGAGCGGGCCGTGCACGCGTATCGGAATGCCTCGCGGCTCGGGCATGTCTCGGCGCGCGCCCAGATAGAAAAGATCGAAGCTCAATATGGCGCGGTAGCGGAGGGACCTCGGGCCGGGGCGTTGCTCAGCCTGATGCAGCTTACCTATCCCCGAGAGGAAGCTCACAGCGAGGGGGACGGATGCCCGCGTTAACCATCGCATTCTCCGAGCAAGAGGTGCAGGAGGAACTCGAGCGCATCGCCGGCGAGCACGTTCAGCGCAAGCAGTATGACATCGCCGTGGCCGCTTACGAGCGGCTGGCGGCCGAATACCCGGAAAGCAAATGGCTCGGCAATACACTGCTGCTGGCCGCGTTATGCTACCGGGAGCTTGCGCAGCCGGAGCGCGAGACTGAGATCCTGCAACGTTTTCTTGTCGAGTGCCCCGACCATCCGCAGACCCCCGCGGTCCATCGTGCGCTGGAGAGGGTGAACGCACCCTATAGTGAACAGGTCCCGACGGGAGATTTCGCCGCCGTGATCGAGCAGTTGCAGGGGCGCGTCACTGCCGTCTCCGCGGCCCTTCAGCAGATGCAGAAAGACCAGTCCCGGGTGGAACAGGTAGCGATGACCGTTGACCATTTGAGCAAACGTCTCGGGGCGCTTGAGTTGTCGGAGATCGGCGGCTTGCTGGGCGCCGCGCCCGAAGGAGCCGAGGTAACGCCGATTGAAATGCTAGGCTCCGTGGTACAGGATTTGAGTGCCGAGGCCGAAGCGCTGAGACAACGCGTGGACAACAGCTTGAAGGCGCTCACCCGCGAGATTGCCGAATTCAGGGCACAGAGCCGCCTGACCCGCTTCTCCTGGACTTTCGCGGGCGTTGCCGTCTTTATATCACTGATTTCACTTATCCTCGTCATGGCAACGCTTAACCTCTCGACATCAAAGCGCACGCAGACAGCAGCCCAGCCCACGCGCGCCCTCCGCGCGCAAACAGCTTATCTTGCCGCCGAGCGCCCAGGATTGGAGCGATCGCTTCCGGGCGGGACCGCCCTAAAAGTTGCCACTCCGAAAGCTGCGGCGCGAAGTGCTCTCAAAAACGGCCTCGACGAGCAAGCCACTCTGGCCAAGTCCGAAAAGCGTAACCTGAGTAAGACGAATCCGCCCTTGCGCCCGCCGACAGCCAAGACCGCGAAGCTTTCCGAGAAACGCGGCTCCGTGTATACCGTCAAAGCCGGGGACACGCTCTGGGAAATCTGCAAAAAGCAAACCGGCAGCGCCAGCCCCAAGACCCTGGATAAGATTGCCGCCCTGAACAACCTCAGCCCGCCCTACGACCTGCGCGAAGGCGACTCCCTCCGCCTCCCGCAGTAGTCTCACGGCAACCGCTTTGCCCTCCCAACTTACTTGCCTGAAGAACCGGCAGTCCCAAGCCGCCATAGTTTGGTAAAAATCCCCTTGACAAACCAAGCCATTCATTGTATGATAGGTGAAAAGATACTCCGTCTCTATAGTTAACCAACTATTGACCTTCTCACAATAATGTAACATTAGTTATTGCCTTACCTCCTTGAGAGGTTGGCCTGGCGCCTGGTTTTCGCCCAATATTTTGTCGGTTTGGAGCATTACTTTATTGGGCGAAAACCTATAGTATGATCCCCCTGGGGGGAATTATGTCGGACGCAGCAGACATAAAACAGAACGCAGACGCAGAAGCCAAAGTTCAAGCACACCTCTTCAAAAAGAAGGGGCGTTCCTTGCTCTTCGATCCGGCAAGCCGCAGGAGTTTTCAACTGGACGCGGCAGGCGAAGCGGCCGCGCGGGTCTTTCTTGGGGAAGATAAAGACGCCGTCATTGAGAGCATGCCTGAGGCGACGGACGAAGAAGTTGACTCCGCGCTGAAGGAACTGGACAATTTGCATCAGAGAGGTTTCTTCCGGGACCATCCGATGCCGGCCGAGTCCCTTGATCCGCATCGCATTTACCGCATCAGCGCAAATATTTCCTCGAAGTGTAATCTGCGATGCAAGTATTGCTTCGAGGACCACACCGGCGCACGGAAGCCGCTGCAAATGTCCGAGGAGACGATGCGCCAGACGGCTCGATTCTGCGCGCAGTTGAATAGAGCAACCAAAATGTGCGACGCGGTGATTGGAGGAGGCTCGAGTGATTATGCCGCAGATATTGATTCGTATGTCCGTTTTGCTCAGATACTGGAAGAGGAAGCAAGCGCGCTAGGAGCCAAGTTGTTTCTCAGGCTCGTCATCAGCAATATGACTCAGCTAAAGGATGAGCGGGTGACGAACTTCATTAAACCCCTCGATCTCAGCCAGGAAACGCCGGGCCTGGAGATGACAAAAGATAGGCGTATGCCAAATTGCCTGTGCGCTTTACTGGCAGTGAGCATTGATGGGCCGCCCGAAGCGCATAACGCAATGCGGATTTATCCGGATGGACGTGGAAGCTATGCGGATGCGCGATTCGGACTGGATCAGGTAAAAGCCAATGGGTGGAGGATGCCCCATTCCTTCACAGTCTTAACCGCCTTGTATCCGGATGTCTCAGAGATATACTTTCATCTTTTTAGTCTGGGCTTTGGCGGCATGGATGTAAAACCGGTGCGTGCCGAACTCCATAAACCGCATGCAATTGGTCATAATCTGAAAGCCATCTGCGCCGGTTATGAAAAATTGATGGACCGATTATTAGCGCTTTCAGATGAAGATTTACTCAGGTTTCTGCTGGCGATCACAATAAACAACTGGGGCGGCGACTACTTCGGCCGATTCCTGCTCAGGGTGATACAATGCAGCTTGCTCCTATATCGCTGTCCAGCCGGCAGGACCCAGTTAGGAGTTGACACTGACGGCAAACTGTATGCATGCCTGTGCCTGTCAGGGGTCGAGCAGGCGTGCATCGGTTCGGTTTGGGAGGGCATTGACGAAGCTCAGTTGCGGGAGATTACAGAGCAAACCCACCTCTCCAAGCTATCTCCGTGCAACCGGTGTTGGGCCAGGTTCTTTTGCGGGGGAGGATGTATGCATCAGTCCTATCTGACCCATGGGAGGATTGGGCTGCCGGACCCATCTGAGTGCGCGCTCAACCAGCATCTGATAGAACTCGCAATCTGGATGGTTGCCGAGTTGCGCGCCACTAGACCGCAAATATTGCGCGCGCTGCCACGGTCATGGGATAGTCGAAATAACTGGCAAGCCGCACCTTCTGGGAACCTTTTACAATGGACAGGAGCCGGGGATGATTCCCTCACGGCATCGGCTGACTTATGGCAAGGCAACCCGATCGGTATTATGACTCCGGAAAGTCATTTGCGGCGAAGATTAATCGGCTCCGACGATGATTACCGGTTGGAAATACGGGGAGGCTGGAGCGCGGACCATCTGCTCTTGCTCTTGACGCCCCAAGGTCCCAGCAGCGGGGATTTCTGGGGGAAGATTAGCGGGATTGATATCAATTTCATCATACCTCGAGAAGTAATGGGGAAGAATGCTCAGACCTTCCCCCCGCTTATGGCCGATTTTAGATGGAGTTGCACTGCAGTTCCCACGAAAGAGAGCCTGGTATACACGGAAACGCCGATGATGGAATTGGAAGCCCTTGAAGTACACCTGCCGGGAAGCAATGCCAGCCTGGGACAGCATGGTTTCCTAGTGCGCATCGCTTGGGCGGATCTGCATATGCCCTCTCCACAGACGGGGACCGAACTTGGATTTGGCTTTTCACTTAGGGATAGCCAGGATGGTTTGCTGGAGTCGCATCCCTACCATGAGGCCGGCAGGATCAGGCTTGGTTGATGAAAAACATGAGGTGCATTAGTGCGAGGACAGCATTCCAACTGGCGTAAACGCATTTTTCTGCTTTTGCTGGCGATATTGCCGCAGTTGCTTTCCCTTGCGGGTCTGGCCGGATTGTTTTGGATGCTGCGGCTTAAGGAGGTTTTTACGGCCAACATTGTGCCCCAAGTGGAATCAGGAAAAATAATTTTGCACTTTGACCTTACTGAAATGGATCGGCCAAAAATTGAGGTGGGAAGCATCATTCATGGAGCATTCCCGGAAAGGGCTAATCGCCCAAGCGCTGAGTTTCAAGCGAAAGTAATTGATATTCAAAAATCCACTTCCACCTCCGGTATCGCCTGGAAGGTGGAGGCGGAAATACAACCTTTGAAAAACCACCAGTTAATCCTTTCAGCTAAGGCTCTGGATTTCCAACCTATAACTCTCACGATGTGGAGTCGCACGCGCCGGGCGCTGACCGTATTACTAACGCGCGATGATTATTCCAAGAAAGGCCTGCAAGGTGTGATGGGAGGCATGAAAATGGGGAACGCGCCGTGAGTTCTGCTCCATCTGCTGTGACAAAAAGACCTTCTCTCCGGCGCTACTTAAAATTGCGCCACTATGCATTGCGTTATCTGGATATTCAAATCGCCATGCTTATCTGCAGCCTTTTATCCGGTTTTGGCAGCATGCTCAGTCCCTATCTTACCAAGCTTACCTTCGATTTTGCCTATGCCAATCGCGATTGGCAGTTGCTGGTGGCTTTGGCCGTGGCCGGTTTTGTGATGATGCTGTTTTCTCAAGTGGGAAGCAATGTTCAGCAATACCTGCAACTTTATGCTTCCCAAAATTTGACCTTTGCCATGCGCGCCGACTTCCTGCGGCATCTGTATAGTTTGCCCCTTTCATTTTTTCATGCTCGCTCAACCGGTGAGCACATCTACCGACTCAACTCAGATGTCCCCGGCACGAGTAGTTTCATTGGCGGCATCGTCTCCACGCTCATCAGCCCATTTTTTTCCGCGATCTATCCACTTCTCGGCATCATCTGGCTTGATTGGCGCTTTGCCATTGTTGCAGTGGTCGCAACGCCCATCTTTATTGCTCATTCCCGTTACTTCGGCCGGCGGCAGCGCGAATTGTCGCGCGTCACCATGGCCGAGGGGCAACGGATAGAAAGTGAAGCTATTGACCGTATCGCGCAAATAAAAATGGTGAAGGCCTTCGGGCACGAAAAGCGGGAGATCCGCGCTTATCTCTCCAATCAAATCAAGCTAATTCGGCTGGCGTATCGCAGCTACTGGATAAGAATCTGGAGCGGGATCTCTAGCGGTATAATAGACTCGCTATTTCAGGGGAGCCTGGGATTATATCTTGGTTACCGGGTGGTGGTAGTTGGCGATATGACAGTCGGCACCGTGATTGCTCTTTCCATGTATGTGGTGCAGCTTATCAACGCGGCGCGGCGCTTGTCTGGCCTTTATCAAGATATATTGAACCATTTGGTGCCGGTGGATCGCGTGCTCGATATTTTAGAACAAGACAATCGAATTAAAGAGCCGTTGAATGCCACATCTCCCGGGCCGTTGCAGGGCGCTCTGGCGTTGCGAGAGGTCAGTTTTGGTTATAGCGCGGAGAATCCGGTCCTGAAAGAAGTGAGCCTGGAAATTGAGCCGGGATCGTTCGTTGCGCTGGTGGGCCCTAGCGGCATCGGAAAAACCACTATTTTCAATCTCTTACTGCGCCTGTATGACCCGGATTGCGGCGAAGTGCTGATTGACGGAAAGCCGCTAAAGCAGTTGCAGCTTTCGCCGTTTCGCCAACAGGTGGGGATTGTGCTGCAGGAGACCTATCTGTTCAATGACACCATCCATGAAAACATCCGCTATGGCAATCCGAATGCCTCAGATGAAGAGATACATCAAGCCGCGCGGCAAGCTGATGCGGAGGAATTCATCCAGTCCCTGCCGGAAGGCTATGAGACCAAGGTGGGCGAGTCCGGCTGCCTGCTTTCGGCGGGCCAGCGCCAGCGCATCGGCATTGCGCGTGCCTTAGTCCGTCGGCCCAGTATCCTGCTGCTGGATGAGGCGACGGCCTCGCTCAGTTCCACCTCTGAAGCCAAAATCCTGGAGGCGCTGCGTCCGCGCGAGCGAGAGCTTACCCTGGTCGTGGTAACCCATCGGCTGGCCGCAGTTCGTAATGCCGACCGCATCTTCGTCTTGCACGAAGGGCGGATTGCCGAAGAAGGCACTCACGCGTATCTGCTGGCCCAGGAGGGAATTTATCGCAAGCTTTGGGACAGCCAATTTGGCGAGAAAGAAACCCGCGCAGCGGAGCTTTGACAGTCCGAAATTAATATGGGAGGGGAAAACCATGAAAAAGTCCGTCACGCTATTAAGCGGCAATGAAGGAATGTTAAGTTTTTTTTCATTACCGGAGGATCATCTCATGTTGGATGGACTCACCCCACGCGAGTGTGAAGTCGCGATTTTGCTAGCCAAGGGAATGATGAACCAAGAGATAGCCGACATTCTCGGCATATCTCTCAACACGGCCAAATGGCATGCCAAACGTGCGCTGCAAAAGCTTGGCGCGCGCAACCGCGCCCAGCTTGCCGTATGGTGGCGCGAACAGACTGTAGTACCAGTCACACCACCCTCCATAATACCCCGGGTGGCGTATGCAGCGTGCTAAGATT
>Ga0315288_10000994_pt1 | contig 36068 bp, 68 predicted proteins | sample YL17G11_20_MG_FD_203454 | JGI IMG/M metagenome (GOLD analysis project Ga0315288, IMG submission 203454) | Sediment microbial communities from Yellowstone Lake, YNP, Wyoming, USA - YL17G11_20 | ecosystem: Environmental > Aquatic > Freshwater > Lake > Sediment | place: USA: Wyoming | collected...
TCAACGCCGATCCGCCAGCCAAGCAGCCGTCCCGGTTCCGTAGACTACCCGCTCAGACCAGAAAGGCAGAGACTGCTCAAACCGATCAGCCATGCTTCTGACAGTCGCGACAGGTACTCCGTGAGTGTTGCGAGCAGCGGCCACCTCAACGTCGCAAACCACATGAACGATCTGAACAGCATGTTCAAACGCCTGTGCTGCCAGAACGTACGGGCTGGCCTCCCAACAACAGATGTTGGTGTTGTCCACAACCACAGTCACGGACTCGTTACGCCACCGCCGAATCTCGGTCAGGAAGTTCTTGAAGCACATCGCGTGTGCAGCGCCAATACGCGAAGGCTCAAATCGGTACACGCCGTCATCCCCGATGAAAAAAGCGTCCGCGCTGATTACACAGCTGTTCGGAGCCCCCGTTGTCTCAGCGATGCGTTGCGCCTCTGTTGACTTCCCGCTACCGGGAATACCCCGCATGATCATTACAGCCATCTGACACCTCGATTATGATGCTGGTCGTGCCCCGCAAAGAACACGACCAGCTTTTTGACTAGGCCCGAGCCAACTCGGACTCCAACTCGGCCAAACGTCGAGTCAAGACCCGTTCCGCCGCCTTGGCCTGACCGCGTGGACGTTCTCCGTCCCAGAACAGGTTCTCCGGGCTCAAAGCGCTTTCGACCCGCTGCATGTCCGCCATGATGGCTTCCATCGAACGGACCGGCTTAGCCACCGGCACCAATACCTGGATGGGTTCGGCCCACGCGACGAACGAAGCAGCTACACGCCACACCGTACCGACCCCACGCTCACGAACCTGACCACGAACTTCAGTCTGCTGGATCTTGAGCGACTTGCCGTTGACCTTGATGACTACGCCGTGAGTCTGTTCGCCGTTAGGGCGTCCAAAAACAACGTGCTGACCTACGCGGAAGTTCTCTGTGCCTGTTTGCATGTCCCTATCCTATCAGGTAGAAAACAAGTGTCAAGGACGAAGACGCTCTTTTTTAGGTTGCCGCTCAGGTAGGTTTCGTCCACGCCGCATACAGCGACTCAGTCACAGGATGAACTCCGTATTTCCGGTGCTTGTTGTCGCCCATGTACTTCTGAACTGGTCTGAAGCTGGTTCTGTGCAAGGGCGTGATCCCGTGGGTGTTCATGGCTTCCATGTGCGCCTGCGAGCCGTACCCCACGTTGGTTTCCCAACCGTACTGCGGATAAACCTCGGCCTGCGCGACCATGTACTCGTCCCGCAAGTACTTCGCGATGATGGCAGCCGCCATAACGCACGGGATGTGCGCGTCAGCGTTCGTAATCGCCATCCATTCCTCTCCACAGCCCTTCGGAAGCCTGGACCCGTCCAGGAACACCGGAGATCCCGGATAGACCTCCAGCAGCCGATTGCCTGCGTCCAGCCACGCCTTGGGCAGGCTTTCGCCAATGCCGTCGTCATTGATGGCCTGAACGGTTACCAACGAGATCACGTGATGAACCCGCTGCTCGACCACCAACGTGTTGTACATCGACGCGATCTTCGCCTTGGTCAGCTCTTTCGAGTCTTTCAACCCAGAGAGCAACCAGGAGTCGTCAACTGCAACAGCACACACATACGCCGGTCCCGCCAGCGCGCCCGTGCCTACTTCGTCGATTCCTATCACCTTGCCGGTCTTGCTCATTCTTCGGCACCTTCACCCTTACTGAAGTACGCGTAAGCAGAGGCCACCGAAGGGTCGTTTTCTGTGTGCATATCCGTGACGACACCCTCGTCAGTCACGTAGATGTGGACCATGACGCCCCTCACGCGAATCCACACCCCGGAACCCGTCTCGGTGTCCGTCAACGCGTAGTCCCCGGAACCAACAGGTCCCTCTCGCTCTAGCGCATCCTGCGGTTTCTTTGACATACCATAAGATAGCAGGTAGCAGAAAGAAGTCAAGGGGGGGGGTAGTTACGTCTAGGACACAGCCTTTACGAACTCGGACACCGCTTTGCGCCAGAAACGCAGCAACTCACTTGGTTGCCGATTTTCCGCGTCGCGAGGCCCCGATCGCCCCGATCTTACTACGGGTTCGCGACAGGACGCTGCGGACCTTCACCAGCTTGTTCAGCGCATCATCGATCATAGGCAGCGCATCTTCGGAAGCCTCGTCGGATTCCAACGCGTCACCCAGAGCGACCAACACCTTGTCGGCGGCGTCCAGATGCTTACCCGCGACGTCCAGCTGGTCCAACGCCAACTCCGAAGTGTCTTCCTCCTGAACGGTAGCGCGGACCACGGAGCGCAGATGGGCTACCGCCGTACCGAGATCCGACTTGCTCTCCTCGTCCGCCCTAGGGGACAGCTTGAGGAAGCCCGCTCCAGTAACCATGTGGGTGTCGCCCATTTGGTCGTCGATCGCGATGATGTCGCCAACGGACATGCTCGTGTGCCTCAGTCCGAGTTTGTTGATCATGGTGTTGGCTTGGCCTTCCGGAGACCAGAAGTCGCCCTGCATCATGCCCCAGACCTCGTCCAGGTCTTTCGACTTGATCGTGCCTACCAGTACGTGTGTCTTGTTCAGACGCGTAAGATCCACGTCGAAAGGCACTGCTTTGAAACTCGGGGTCTTGGAGAACCAAATGGAGGTACTGCCTGCCCCGTAGCGTTTGTCGATGACTGCCGCGTCCTTGAGAGTTTTGTACTGCTCGGCTGTTTTCGATTCCATAGCTACATTCTCCGTGGCTGTACGTGTGAGGTTCTTCAGAACGTCTGGCTGCCGGATCAGGTCAGGATTGTTCAACAGCGCCGCTCTAACAACAACGCCGATCTTCTTCGCGAAATCGCCCATAGCGTTCTTCGCGATACCACGCTCCGCCGCCAACTGGGGGATGAAGTTCTTGTCCGCGAGCGCCTTCCCAGGCTGTTTGAGCGCCGCAAGCAATCGGGAGGCATCGGCAGAAGGCAACACAGCTGCGATCTCCCGGAGTTTGTCCCGCTCATCAGGTTCCAGAAAGGACAGCGGTGTCGTCAGCGGCAGCCCGTGATCGATCATGTCGAACAGATGCGCCACGTTCTTGTCATTGGACCAGTTGGCCATTGTTGCCGCGAATGCCTGGTTGGTTTTCAGCATCTCAGCAATCACGTCCAGCAAGCCAAGGCTCTTCATGGCCTTCAGGGCTTTCCCTGACGTCTTGTCTTGCAGGATGTCCGTCACCAACAGCTGCGCGATGGCTTCCTGCGGCGCGTTCATCAGAGCCTGAGCGTTTCGTCGGATGGAATCTGCGACTTCGCCTTTGATCTCGAACCCGTACCGAACCAAGAACTTGATCGCTCGCAGCATCCGAGACGGGTCGTCCGAGAACGTCTTGTCCGGGTCTGACGGGCAAGCCATCACGCCTGCCTTGAGATCCGCCAACCCGCAGCCGGTGATGTCCAGGATCTCCGCTTTGTCTGGACCGTTGGCCAAGTCCGCCAATCGCCACATGAGCGTATTGAACGTGAACTCGCGACGGTACACGTCGGCCTCGATGCTTGCAGGCTTCACGTCACTCGGCTTGTACCCCTTACCGCCTGCTCCGTAGGTCTCTTCCCGAGCATTAGCGATCTCAAGCACCTCGCCCTTCATGCTGTGACCGTCTAGCTCCCAGTCACCAGCCACAGTCAAGATCGCGACTCCGTACTGATTCGTCGTGAGCGAAGTACGGACGGGAATCCCCTGCTGCAACTGCTTCGCGAACCACTCGGAGTCCTTACCTTTCAGAGCAACCGAGTCTATGACGACGTCGATGTCCTTGATCGGCTGGTCGATGACGAAGTTCCTAACCGCTCCGCCCACCACATAGACGTGCTTGGCCACCCCTAAGCGAGTAGCCGCCTGGGACAGGTACTTCATCAACGCTATCTGCGAAGAAGCCACTCAACCACGAAGCTTTTCAATCAAGGTCGCAAGATCGTCCGTAGGAGCAGACTCTTTCTTTGCCTTGTCCGCAGCCTTGGCCGCTTCTTTCGCGACTTCGTCAGTGATCTTCGCGATGTCTTCAGGCGTGATGTTCTTCATCTCTGAAGCAATCTCCGACGCGAACATCTTCAAGAACTTGAGTATCTGCTTTGGACTTGTTCCTTCGCTGAGAACAGAAGTGTCACGATCTTTCATGTTCGCTCCTTCAAACGCGTGGTGGGCCAAATGAGCAAGATGCCCCAAAGCGCTCGGAGCGTGATGAGCCACACCGTGAGCTATCTCTGCGCCCTCTACACCAGTGTGCATCTTGGCCAGAGTTTTACTCAGAGCCTTGAGCGCTACCAACTTGGCTACTCCAGCCACAATGGCCACCGGTAGTCCTAGCCCTGAACTATGCAGCGCTCGTGACGCCATTCCGATGCCGATATGCGTAGCGATGGTTTTCAGCGCGTGCTTCTCACCGTCGGTCGGCTTCTTACCTGACAGGTACTTCCCGATCGCAGATACGGCGTGCTTGCCTTCCTTCGCTTCTTCTACAGCCGTGTGAAACAGATTCAGCGCTGTCTTCTTGGGAAAGTTCTTTACGGTCTCAGCAGCCACCGACATGTGCTTTTTCCGATAATCGGGATCAGCAATAAACCTAGCTACTGTCCACGGAGCTTCTCGTACAAAGTTCTTACCAGCGTCCGATAGCTCAGAGCCTACGTTCTTCAGGAAGGCTCCTACGAACGACGCCTTCTGCTTCAAACTGGATTTCTTGAGAACCGCGCCAGCTTTGTGAAGGTCCGTCTCTGGACCAGCAGCAGCAGCCTTAGAGGCCGACTTGGGCACGGTTCCACCAGCAGCTGGAGGGGCCTTATCCTGATTCGCCTTCGCCTTCGCCGCCTCTTTGTCGAGGTTGATGTCCGGACCCTTCGTCGGGATCTCGGCGGCACTGCCGTCCATCGGGATGAATACGCGCGATCCATGCGACGTGCGCCATTTCCCCTTCTTACCTTCGAAGGAGACGATCTCGTCGTTGTCCTTGACGCTAGTACGCTCAAGGACCGACTGAAGTTCGAGGATGGCTGTTCGTAGCTGGCTCATTCCACTTCCGCCGCTGCCATCTCAGCTAGGATCGCGTCAACGATCTTGGCCATTAGCTGTTCTGGGGTTTCGTTCTTGCCTTCCACCGTATGGAACACTCTTGGTCCTTCGTAGAATGCCGAAGGCAGAATGCCGTGCTTGTACTTCTCACCGAAGATTTTCGTCGTTGCTGCCTGTAGCGGAGAATCTATAGCCATTCCGACCATTTCGTCGGCTGGCGTCATCAGCGCCATGATCGCCTTTACAGGCCCTTCAGCGAATACGTGCCCTACAGACGCAACAAGAAGCCCAGCTTTGACCAAGTCGATCGTCTGATTGACTACCTGCTCGCGCTCATCGTCCGTAATCTTTCCGCCCTTCAGCGCCTTGCCGAGAGTCCCCATCAACTGCTTAGTACCGGCAACCTCTTTCTTGACAGCGTTGACAATGTGATCTTTGGCCCGCTTCCGAGTTTCCTTGGACTGAACCAACTCTTTGACCATCAAAAACGGAGAAGCGGCCACGTGGCCTAACTTCTTCGCTGCCGCCTTGAACTTGTCCTTCCAGTTGGACTTGGTCGTAGGCTCAGACAGAACCGGGTCACTGGACGCTTTGGACCCACCGGCCTTCGAGGAGCCCGCAAGCTTCGCGTTCACCGCTGGATCTTTGCTGATTATCGGGCTGCTGCCGTCGCTGGGAAGGAAGATGTGCGAACCAGCGTCCGTGGTACGCCAGACGCCTTTCTTCCCCTGGACGGTCACGATCCCGTCATCCGCTTCGAGGATCGAGCGCATCTCGGTCACAAGACTGCCCAACTCGCTGCGTGCTTTCTGTCGGTACATACAGATAACTCCTTCGGTGAGATCTGCGGTGGTGTACTGCCCGAAAACGACCATCATTGGCACGAAATCCACGAACACGTAGGGGGCTCCCACGCGCTCTCCAGGCGTGTAAACCGCTACGTACTCTTCCCCAGAAAGCTCGCGCGTGTTCTCCCAAGATCCCGGCAACGCGTCAGCCACTGCGCGGACCACGTGGTCCTTGTCGGCTTCTTCTGGAACAGGGATAACGAACCTAGATCCATCGAACTCGATGGGAGGTTTGACAGTGAGCAGAGTTTTCAACGCGGCTTGAACGCGACGAACAAGCTTCAACAGCTTGCTGTCGGGAGCTTCCAACAGCGTAGATAGAGCAGTCATTAGCTCGGCAGCATACACACAACAGGTATTGCGTTCCAGATACAAACGTCCGAAACTGCGCTGTGCCTTCGATCCCTCCGAACGAACGCGACTCTACGGAACCAAGCGATCGTCCGTCCGCACCGGACAAGCGCCGCCGATCTATGGACACGGCTAAGAAAGCCGCTGTCCCAGGCTCCATCATAGGTGCCGTAATGACTGCCGTCGCGGCTCTGTACCAGGCGAGCGATCAGACCTTGGAGCAGAAGACGTACGAGGTCTTGTCCAAGAGCGTCATCGAGACCCAAGCCGAGACCAAAGCCCTGACGGCGCGCATGGCTGTGTTCGAGCAAGCTCTGATCCTGTCAGCGTTGAACCATAAGCCTGACCCGGCTCCGGCACCTGTTTACGTCCAGGCCCCAGTAGCTCCTGTTGCGGCGTCCGCTCGCCACAGACGAGCAGGAAGCGCTCGCCCACCAGAGGCTGCGACGATAATCGAAGAACTGGTCGCAGATGCTCCCGAAACCGAAGCTCGGCTGGTAGCAAATCTCCTGGGTCGCGAGCTTGTGGGAGAGCACGGCGACATCAGTCTGGCTCCTTCTCAAACAATCGCCCCTACGCACTCGAAACTTCCTGAGTGGAACGCGCTAGCCGAATAGCGTACAACGGCCTCACCTTGCGGGAGCTTTATGCACAACGATGTCGCCTACGTAACCTTTGAAGGTTTCTGGATCTCCCCGGACGAAGTCCACGAGACTTCTGAGTTCCTTGTTGTGGGCTCGGGAAGCTCCCCAACGAGGGTTAGGGTTATCCGAGATCTCACGTCCGATGTGAGGGCTTTTGAGGGCGGGGAAGCGGTCATGTTTGAGATCGCGGGCCTCCCCCTGAGCATCTATCAGGTCGTTCGCCTCGCGATGCCGCTGTCTCCCAGCGAGTCGTCCGTCGTGGATGCTTCGCGCGTCCTGCGGATCAAACAATTTCTGGGACCGCTCGCGTGGAGCGAGATGCTCACGCTTCTGCCGCCTATCGGCCATATCAACAAGCGCAAGTACACGGCTGGCCGAGACCCGTCTCTCAGCCTGGACGCGTCCGACTGGCTGAACACGTCGCCAACGACAACGGTCAAAGATCATCCGTGGAACAACGACGGCTTCAAGCAGTAGCCGATTAGAACACCGCCTCCTGGTCGGTATCTACAGCCGCTACAGCGGTGTTCGCTGCGTGCTGTCGGTAGAAGTCTAGGTACTGGTTCAGCCACTTCCTTGCTGACGTGGTGAACGAGCACACCAACAGCTGGTGGCTTTCGATCGCGTTGGTGTACGAGTGTAGCTCGCGCGTGACACACCGCACGCACGCCACCTTCGTGAGCAGCCCGTCTTCGGCGGGCAGTCGGATCGCCGCCAGCGCCTGTTGTCCGCGACCGGTAGACAACGAAGCGTGGCACCGAGCACAGCGCCAGTACGGCACTCCTTCGTGGTCATTCTCTACCGATGCCATCGCACCGTTCAAGAATACCTGAGCCTCATACGGAGACAGAACGATAACGGTGCGAACCTTGTTGCTTCCAAAGCCGCGTACCGACAAGGGTGACGACGACGAACAGCAGTCACATTTCGTTCCCGCAGTCCAGTGTGGTTGTTGGCGAGCCATAGACACCCTTATAGCAGGTGGTTTGTGATTGTCAACAGATTATCGTGCTCGCAGGTAGGTGTTGAACGATTTCATCACCAGGCTAAAGAGGTCTTCTCCGAAGCGGTCGGCGCTGAGTTCCTTCCAGGACTGTGGCTTCAGGAACATGTGCGTCATGTGTTCTGGCGTGACTGACGCTCCGAGCATGACACCCGTGGTTCCGATTCCGTGACGTTGCCCCTGCAACACTGCTTCGCGAACCCACTGCATCTGTTGCTCCGTGGACAGGTGCCCGCCGGACAAGTCAGTGAAGGTCGGCGCACCATCGGTGAGGATGAACAGGTGCTTGACTGACGCACCGGACCGAAGCTCGCGAATAGCCAGCCGGGTTGCCACGTGAAGCGGCGTGAGACCGTCTGACACGGACTTGTGGGAAGTGAAGGTTTTGCAGTTCGTGGCATAGCGATCGATGTTCACGACGCCGCGATCGGTGGACTTGAAGCCCCACACCCGGAACTTCACGAAGGGGAAGTTCATCGCGTCAGCCAGCATCTGACAGGCTTTGTCTGCCTCTTGGTGGCTACGACCCGACATCGATCCGCTGCGGTCAACCAGCACGATTGCTTCGAAGCCGCGTCCGGTTCCTTCGGCCTTGTAGAAGGGAGCCTGTGCGCCCAACGCCTTGGCGTCGATGAACGCGCGCACATCAACCTCAGATCCCGTTTCCGACAGTTCGGTGGTCTTGCGACCGAGCACCCGAAGGAAGTGGCCTCGGAGCCGCTTCACTGAGAACCGCTCTTCAGCCGATGTCTCCGCACGGTGGGTATCGGCAGACGCGATGTCGTTGAACACGATCCGTGCGTTCAGATCGCGACGAAGCCAATCGTCGTGACTGATCTTCGAGAGCCCCAACTTGTCGCGGAAGGTGTCCACGACTTTTTCCATATCGGATTCCGACTTGGCCAACGCCGCTTCGAGCGTTGCGGAGTCGTCGATGTTCTGGCTCAGCGCCTGCTTCGCGATCTGTTGCGCCTGGAGTTCCGCGACACGCGACTTCAGACCCGTGCTGGTGTAGTCCCCCGACTGAGGGTCGAGATCCGCGTCCGCTGCCCCGGACATCAGGTCCGCCAACGCTTGTGCGCGACTAGGAGCGCCGCCCCCAGACTGGTCGGTAGTCGTTCCGGTCTGTTTACCCTGCCCCTGCCCCTGCCCCTGGTCCTGCCCCTGGTCCTGCCCCTGGTCTCCCTGGTCCTGGTCCTGGTCCTGGTCCTGGTCCTGGTCCTGGTCCTGCCCCGCATCGTGCTGTGAGGCTTCCTGCTTCTTGCGTTCTTGCTCTTCCACGATGAGCACAGTGACCAACTGAGTAACGAGCCACTTGGTCATTACCAGCGTGGACGTGAACGCCCTGCGGTCAACCGACCGGATGGCCGTCTGACAGATCGCGCGGAACCGTGTGATGCTCGCTTCCGTCCTGGCGTTGTCCACGCCGTACGACAGCTGCATCAGGTAGGTAAGAACGTGACTCGGTACAGTAGCGCCCAAGTCCGACACGCAGTGCTTGCGGAGAGCGTTCGAAGAACCGGGGTACAACTCGCCCCACAACGAGTTGACCCGACGGTCCTCCAAGATCGCGATCGTGTACTCAACGAACTTGACGAAGTCACGTTCATCGAGTGCCACACCAGCCTTACGCACTGCGGCCTGAACCATCTGGCTGTACGATGCGACGAAAGCGTTCCGCGCATCACTGTCCGACTTGAACAGGATGTGACTCAACTCGTGCTCCATGACGAGGTAGCCCTCGGGAGCCTCGAAATCCACCCAGATGCGTGAGCCATCCGTGCGCGGATTGCCGTTGTCCAGCGGCACAACCTGCAAACGCTTCCCCAGGATTCCTGAGAAGGTGTCTGCCGTCTTGTGGAAGACGCCGCGAGAAATACCCGATTTAGGGTCGGTGACCGCAAGCGTTTCTTCGTCGTCGTCCAGATACGGTGAGGTAGTCATACATCCTCTTTAGCATGTAGCGGGGAAGTGTCAAGAGCGAATGTTGCTTAGGCCGCGATCTCGATTCCGAAGACCGAGCTAACACGCTGACGGAAGGCGGTTCGATCTTCGCCTTCGAACTTGCCGGACATGAGCCAGAGGGCTTTGTCTGGGCCGAGTACTGACATGTTCTGCATCAGTTGCGTGAGGTCGCGAGTGGAGAGAGCGTACTCCATCGCCTGTTGACGAGTCTCGTGCGCCAGGGTCAAAAGACCGTTGATTGCGGTCTTGTTGAGACCGAGCGAAACGCGCGTGTTGTACGCGTCCAGGACGATGCGTTCGTCGCCCGTGTTGGGGTACGTCATGGGAAGCATGTTGAGACGAGACTTCAAGTCCTCGTTCAGTTCGTACACGCCACCGTAGCCAGCGAAGTTCATCGTTCCGACCACCCACAGCTTCGCGCCGGGATTCAGCTGGAACACCTTCTTTGCCTCCGGCACTTCCACGCGGCAGCGGAAGTCCAAGATGCCGTTGAGCACCTTCTGCATCTGCGGCGTCAGGGTGTTGGCTTCTTCGAGCGTGAGAATGCACGAACCGCATTCGTTCGCTACTTCGAACGCCGTGGTGACCGGCCCCAACACGAACGGGGTGTCGCCACCGCGAAGCACGAAGCCACCGAGCAAGTGCGAACGACGCACGTCCTCGCTGCAATCGAACGCGATCTGCGGAATCTTGTGCTTCGCAGCGTACGCCGCGACGGACAAGGACTTGCCGATCCCCTTCGGACCAACGAGCATCAAACCGTTGGTGAAGGCCAGCTTATCGTACAAGCCGTACAGGCCATGCACGTCCTGGTACTCATTCGCCAACTCAGGCGAACGCATGAAGGCTTCAGTCGGAAGACGTTCCATTTCGAGAGTCATTGTCAGGTCCTTTAGTGAGATGCGGTGAGAGGGTTTGACGCGACAACCCTAGCAGGTACGCCAGGGTTGTCAAGCGTCATTTACAGTGCTTCGCCCGTGAGGGTGACTTTTTCCTTGCCGAGCTTATTGAACGCGACGAGGTCAGCTGCGCTGAGTACGCCGGTTTCAACCAGTGCTTCCAGCTTGGAGATCGACAGGGTCTCGTTGACCACGGTTACGCGATCGATGTAAGCGTCGCGCGGAACGCCTTTGAGGGCCAGGAACTTCTCTGCCGCCGACATGGTCGGAGCAGCGGTAGCCACGCGAAGCGTCACGCGGCAGTCCTCCAACCGGACTTCGACGCCGTCGGCCAGTTCGCCGGTCGCCAACTTGTAGCTCTTGCCCGTCTTGCGGACGGTCTCGATCAAGTTCTCTCGGAGGACAGCGCGGATTTTCGCCGCTTCGTTCTCCGCGAGGGTAACCGACACGAACGCACGAATGCGTTGCTCGTCGGTCATTTCAGCGGTGTCCTTGACCTTGGTCAAGAATGCCGTTGCGAGGGTTTTCGTTTCAGTCAACAGGTTGTTCATGCCCCCACCTTAGCAGGTAGGAACTGAGTGTCAACATAAAAGAGCAGGAAAAGATCGCTACCGTCGTTTTTTTATCACGCGTACTTGAAACAAGCCGCATTCTCGCGCGACGGGACTGGGCCAATGACACGGGCGTCCTCGTTGATCTGCGTGCCAGCACGTAGGCATTCCACCAGCGGCTACCATCAGATCCGACATGACACCCACAAGCGGTGCTGCGGAAGCGTACGCGCATGAATGGTCGTCGCGACGTAGCTCCTTCGGCGGGAGCGCTGCTTGCTCTTCAAACTCCTGGTCTTGAGAGATTGCTTCGGGAGGTAACGGGAACACGCCCGCTAGCTCATCCGGGTACTCGTCGTCGTCTACGGTGTCGGCTGCTTTACGCATGACCTCGTCACGAAGAAACCTGTTAGCGAAGTTCGCGCGCTCTACGCTCGGGATACTACGGACGACGGCTTGCGCGACGAACAGGTCAATGGGCGACCCGGTCTTCTGCGTCCACCACTGAAGCATCTCGTACTCTTCATCCGAGAACCGGATCTTTATCTCGGTGCCGGGGAGTTTCTTCTTGAAGAAAAACAAGTGTCAGCCTTCGTTCGGATTCAAAATGTCCAGGAACACTCGACGGTTCTCCTGTGCAGCAACAGCCATGAAGACATGCCGCAGAGCGTCTGCGGTGCGACCCTTCTTCCCGATCACCTTGCCGACGTCCTCTGGAGCAGTGGTCACGAGGAAGTACGTGGTGTTGTCCTCGTAGCGAGCCTGAACCGTCACCGCATCGGGTCGGGAGACAAGACGTCTGACAAGAGACTCAAGCAACACGCCGTCGTTCATAAACCAGCCTTGTCTCTCAGATGCTGCTTGATCAACTCACAGTCGAAGTACTTCGGGCACGAAGAACAATGCGCTACCGCGTTCAGATCTCGACACACCTGAACGCGCAAACCACGGACAGCCGCATCAAACGAGGGAGTCCCTGGTCTGTTACCCGCAGCTTCCGCCTCGTACAGAATCTCTAACTCTTCGCGAGAGGTCACACGACCTTCGCAGCCGCCACCAATCGGGAGATTTCCGACAACGCAGCTTTGCTGGACGGAAGCATCTGAAACAGACACGTGTCGTGCGTCTCTCCCCACAGCTTATCTGCCTTCACAGCACCAGTCTTTTTGACGGAACCCGTCGTGATCCTCGCAGCGCCCTCTGACTCCAACATCTCTTTCCCACACAACACACATCGCTGTTTCTTAGCCATCTATCACCTCTACGCCTCTGAATAGCACACAACAAGCGTATTGCTCAACAACACAAAAAACCGAGGACCACGTGGTCCCGGCGTGATATCTTTCGTTTCCCCCGCAGGAGATTTCCGTATGCAAGACCTCATCATGTACATCACCGAGAACCCGGCAGCTTCCGCCGCGATCATGTGGCCGATCCTTTCGGCTGTCGTGAACGTCATGCTCAAGCAGCACACGATTGAAGAGTGGATCGTGTTCGCAGAGAAACGCCCACGGTCTGCGGCGGTGATTCGCTTCTTCCGTAGTGCGGGACTCGACCCGAAGAAGGCCATCGTGGCTGCGGTTGCGGTCATCAACGCCAAAGCAGACAAGCTGAACACGCCTTCTCAGCCTCGAACGCCGTCTTCTCCGCCGTCGGCCTGAAGCTTGGCTAGGCGTTGGCGCTTCTTTCTCGCCGCTACCTCTTGAGCCAAGAACGCGCGTCTCGCATGTCGGTTCATCGCCGCCAGCTTTTGCTTACGCAAAGCATCGGTCAGAGAAGCCGTGTCCTGAATTTGCGTTTTGTTCTCGTTCACTTCAGCAAAGATCCCGGTACGTACTTGGTTTTACCTGCCCAGGCGTCATCTGCCTGCTTGAGCGGGAGAGCCCCGTATTTCCTGAAGTAGTACGACATCTCGTCGGGCACGAACCCGTACGTTTTCACTGCGTGCAGGGTATTCCTTATGACCTTGGCGAACTGATCGCTCGGCGGGATCATAGAGGCCAAGTCCTTCAACATGAGAGGCCGGTTGGACTGTTGGGCCGCTGTCCGTTTCTTGCTTTCGCGGTCGCGATCTGCTTTCTCAGCGGGACTCAGCACCTTCGCGGGCGGAAACGGCTGTTGAGTAGACAGGTCGAAACCGGCTGCTCTGTTATCACGCGCACGGTCGAAGCCCTGGTCAGAGTACTCGTCGTCGTAACCACGACGACCTTCGGTACGCAAAGCCGAGATCAAGTCTCCTAGCAGACTGGTGGCAATCGGATCTTTCGGTGGCGTTTTGAGCATCATGGCTTCCACATTCTTCGACCGGCTGTCGAGGCAGTCCAAGACCTCTTTGTACAACCTATCGGCATCCAAGGTCAAAGCCTCTGCTCCCTCGGTGCGGGTTTGAAGTACCGGTTCTTCGCGCACCCAGACGGCGTGTTGGGGGAGTTACGTACGTCTTGAGGGCATTCAGTGTCCGGCGCGTCACAGAAGACTTCCTGCCAATCTGGCTGGATACGGTGCATGTCCATCATGCCGCCCCACCACTTCGGTGACGTGGGTACCCCGTCCAGGGTCTGACACCAGTTCGGTTTCTTGTTCAGCAGCAAGGCTTTCGTTCGAACCACCAGCGCGGCGCAGCGATCCAAATAGCCTTCCCAATCCGACTCTGGATACACCTCGTCCCAATGCGCTGGCTTCGAACAGTCAAGCTTGAACGAACTGGTCCACAGAGCATTGCCGTACAGCTTCTGACCAGCAAGGTGTCGGGTTCTCGCTGGCATCCCAGACAGCCCTAACCACGGACTGTCTACAGGAAACGTGCGATTGCCTACCCGAGCCAAGTACCGAAGAAACTGTGTTCGATGCCGAAGCTCACTCACGCGTAGTTCTGTTCCTACGGAGTTTGACACTAACGACCGGAAAATACCGATCGCATCCGCATCACTACGCCAACCTGACTCGTTCAAGATCAGGCGCGTCAAGGCCAAGTGCGTGTCGGCAAAAGTTGTCGCAGACACAGGCACACCGAAACCTGCTCTGGCCTCTGACGCAGAAATGGTAGCGGAGTCAGCAACAGCCGTGGACAACCACAGCAACACAACACAACAAGAAATCCAACGCAGCATACTTACCTCCGGTGTGCAGTACTGCCCCACTAGGATCGTACTGGTATGTACAGGAAAGGCCAACCGCCGATTCAGAACAGGTCTTGCGGGTCTTCTTCAGCGGGATCTTCAGCAATCACGATCCCGGTTAGGCGCTCGTTACCATCAGCGATTTCATCGCTCTCGTTCTCGATAGGAGCATCGTCGATGAACTCGCTGGCTTCCTGGTCAGCCGACTTGTTGATTGCCGACAGGGCTTTGACCAGCGCGAAGGGCATGTTGTGCGCCATCTCTTCTTTGGGAACAGTCAGCAGAAGCGCGTCCAGTTCTTCGCTGTTGTCTGCTTCCGTGAGATCTTCCCAACGCCTGTGAATCCCCGCTTCGGAGTCCAACATCGCCGCTAGTTCTTGCAGAAGCTCGACAGGCATCGGATCGATATCGAAGATCTCCTGACGGCCCTCGACGGACGCGACCAACTTGATGGTCCACTGTCTCGGACCGAACGCATGGAGCGAGTCGTACGACAGCTGCTCCGTAACCGGCTCAGCACGGTAGAGCCATACCGGCTCGACCTCGTAGCCGAAAGTCATCAACGCTCTCGCCGCTTCCTGCGGGAAACGCTCGGTAACAACAGCGATGTCTAACGGGGTATCTAGTAGGGACATACGACTAGCTTAGCACGTTGTTACTTAGTGTCAAGTGCCGCGTTCAGGTATGTTTCGGAGGGTTCCTGGAGCAGCGAAAGCATGTACGTCGGACTTACTTTCAGGCAGATTTTACAGGGTCCTGGCTTGAGCACTCCTACAAATAGGTTTCCGCAGCACTGCGTGACGTACGCGACTGGTTCGTTGGCTTGGATGAAGGGCCGAAGCAGGCGCTTCAGCGCGGCTTTTTTATCTTCAGGTGTCATACGTGGGTAACGAGTCTTCGTATTGCTTGTCGCCGGAGAGTACCGTGACGAGGAGGATGTCTTTCTCAGGAACTCCGTAATCCAGGAGGCCCCCGAGATCGAGGACCCATGACTTCTTGCTTCGTTCGACCCACACGGCATTGGATTCCAGGATGTGCTGAGCAACCTGAGCGTCAGTCCATCCGTTCACCAACCTGAGATGGGCAATGGCGATTTTGTCCATACCCCTGACTTTGGCGAGACCGATATGCTTCACCTGATGGCAGTCGGGGCACAGCGCGATCAACCTCACCAGACGTTGCGTCCAAGGGGAACTCGGGGAACTCGGGGCTCGGTACTCCCAGACCTCGTGACACTCGACAGGCCATTTCGGACCGCGACCGCTACAGATCTCGCACCGGTTGCCCGCGTTCGCATACGCCTGCTTACGCAAGAAATCCCAACTGGCAAAAGGCGACGCTTCCGGGGTCGTTCGCTTGTAGCTCTCCAGCAGAGTCCGAAGGTTCCTGCCCCACGCGCTCTTCGGAACCAACTCGATCGATAACGTGCTCCGCTTTCCAAAAAGCACTAGACAATCACAGGACCACGTGGTCCCGCCTCCGCGATCTTGAAAATCTTTTCTGCGATGTCTGGTGTCAGATGCACGACGGTAGCGAGTCTGGTGATTGCCCCGTCGTAATGGAACAGCGTGGGAGCCACAGACCAGCGACTGACAACGAACCGCCAACCCTCATCGGCAAAGGTGTCTCCAACAAACAGCGACGCCCCTGGACTCGGAGAGGTGTGCTCCCAAACATCCACAAATTCTGCGGCGGCAACAGCGCGCTCAAGTATTTGTCGGATGTTCATTCGGTCACCTTACCATGTCACGTGTGTTTGTCAAGAGAGCCGTCTGTGGGTTCTGTTTTCTCCTGCGACTCTTGCAGCGCCTGCAAGACGATAAGCGCTTCCTGGCTACGTTCGCACAGAGCGCAGAAAGTCTCTCCTGCGATCTGATCGCAGTCGTCTTCGTCGTGTAGCGCGTCCCAGCATCGAGCCTTCGCGCGCAATAGTTCAAGCTCTTCACCAGCGATGTTCGCGTGCTGTTCGATGTACAGACGGATCGTGTTGCTTGCTTCCAACACTTTCTTCACCCCCTGCTCGGTCAAGGGCGATGTGAAGGACACCAACCAGTTTTCGGCTTCCTTCGCCTGGATCGCTGTGACCATCAATCTATTCTCCAAGTTCTGCCCGCTGATCGGCTCGACGCATTTTCACTTCCGCCATCAGCGCGGCCACAAGCTCCGGGACCTTGAGAGCCAGCACGTGGTCTTGAACGGAACCGTCGTCGCTGGTGTACGCCTCGATACCAAACTCTTTTCCGATGGTGGTGACGAGTTCTCGGTAAAAACCGAAGTCTCTAGCGTACTGACGCGCGATCAGTTCCCACGCATTTCCCTGGTCGGGGTCGCCGCGCAACAAGCAGATCGCGTGAGACAGTGCGTCGGCATCGCGCTTAGCCGCAGTGGCAACACGGAAGTCCTCATCACTCACAAACTCTGCTGGATGCGCCAGCAACTCCATGAGCACTTCGATGCTGACGCGACAACGCTCCTTGGCCGCGTTGTCAGCTTTCTCTTGTTCGATCGTCTCTTGCTGTTGCTCACTCATCAGACTTCCTTTCTATCTTGACCCACCGATCCTTGGTATCAGTAGATGGGTACTTGACCTCTGTGTAGGTTATCAGGCTCTTCGCGATGGCGATGAACTGTTCTTGTTTCAGGATCAGGGCGTGAACTGCTTTGGTGACTCGGCCTGCACCGCAGCACCAGTCGCACTCGTGTTTGTTCTCTTTGCACACGCACTCAACAAGAGCCGCCGTACAGCAATAAACAGAGAACTCGCCTCCTGGGTGTGCTCCAAGCGACTCACGCCACGCGCGCTCCGCAGTCACCATCAGATTACCGTAACCGATAGCCTCACCAAGACGCCGTACCGCCACCAGATCTTGTTTCTCACAGCCGTGAGCAACAACAACTTCTGCCGGACTAACGTGCTGCCTCGGGACCTCTACCGCGACAGGAGTTTCCCGAGCGCACTTGTCGCACAGACCAGCTTGGTTGACAGGCAAGAAGAAGTCGCAGGATTTGCACGAGGGTGTCATGGGTAACCTTCCTACTCCAGCAAACGGCTGCCTAGGTACACAGCGCCACCGATAGCGCCCAGCACCAAGATCACGGCCCAAGCAACAGCGATCAGTGTCACAGCCGTCTGTCTGCGCGGGCTGTAGCCTTGCATCATCGCGTCGTACAAACGCAGGGCTCTGGCTGTGTCATTGGCCCGGAAACATCGGTCCATCGTGTTGCGTACAGCAGGCACGTTCACCAACACATTGACGAGCAGCCAGTGGTAAAACCATTCCAACTGCTCGCCGGAATGAGCATCGAACGCGCCCTTGAGCATTTCGCGACCTAGCGCTGTCTCTTCAGGTGTCCACCGACGATACTTCATTTGCTCTCCTCGTACCCCAACTCCCACCAAAAAGTTGGTGTCGTGAATGTTACATCCCGTGTCCGGGCCAGTCAGGTTGACTCAAACACGGTCATTCTTTTCGGTACTCCCGAGTACAGCCTGTGTACTTTTCATCTTTCCCGCGCGACTTGAAATAGGCCAATCGGTTCAAGTCCTCCATCGCTCCAGGAGCGTCTTGAGGACACGGACAGAAGCTACCAAACTGAGGGTGCGGCCCGAACCCGTCTTGGCAGTACCAACCTCGGATGCGGCACTCAACAACTCCTGGGAACTCACCTGTCCAAACGTCGCTGTGATCTCCCTCGCACTCACACGTCAAGCACTGACGAGAGCAAACAGTGCAGTGCGCCACGTCACAACCACCCAAGTGAGTGGTTTCTGGAAGCACGCCGCAATCAGGACACAGCTCAGTAGAGAGAGAAACCATACAACAGTATTACCATGTTGGTGGTAGTTGTCAAGACAGGTGGGGGGGTTTATTGATCTTGGTTTTACGAGTCTGATTTCAACACGTCCATTGCCGTACGCAGCGCTACCAACGTAGCAGCGTGCTTGCTGACACAGGCCGTCAACACCACATCGGGCTGATGATCGTTTAGTGACAACGCTTTTACCAAGTTGGCTTCCGCATGGAGAAAGCACTTGGCGGCGGCGATCAGGTCGTTGACCTTCTGAATGTTGTAGTCGGGAGTGCTCATTATGGGCAGGTTCCGAGGTTGCCTGTGGTGTTGCTGGCCACAGGAACTACCGACAACTGGTTCAGAAGGGCTTGCGCCTGACAAGCAGGTAACAAAGCGTTACTAAACACGTTGAACTGGCCACCTCCGCCCGTACTGTTCAATCCAAACCCATCAGACAACGCGGGCATGCTGATGGCCGTTAGCCTGTTGTTTACTGCGATCTGTAGGGTCACACGCACGGTTGTTAGTTTCGGGGCATCAATAGCCGCAAGGCCAGGGTTGGCAGCTACAAGCACGTACTCGACCTGCTGAAGCTCTGGTAGTTCCAGCTCACGCAGAGACGTGTACAAGACATTCAAAGTCCCAACGCGCGCTAAGGCAGGCAGCTCCAAAACAGTGAGATCTCCGTTTCTACTATCGCTCCCTTCGATGATCAATCGGCCTTGTACTGTCACTAGATCGGGAAGCGACACCTTTTGAAACCCAACCGTCTTGATCTCCAAGTCCCCCGTGATGATGCGGCAGGCCGCCAAATTCGCCACCGACGCCAGATTCTCGATCGTGTAGCTGCCGCTGACTGCGCCGTTAGGACAGACACTCGGAACCACACCAGCAGGGCCTACAGGGCCAGGGGCTCCATCCATCCCATCAACGCCGTCACGGCCAGCAAGACCGTCTACACCATCACGCAGCACCGCTGACGTTCCATCGTCACAGGTGATGAGCTTTGAACCGTCTGTTTGCTCAGCGATAGAGCACAACGTCTCAGTTGCCTTACCGACCCCTGAGTCTTCGCCACCACAAGCGACCATCAACACAACCAGCAACCATACCGTCTTTTTCATAGAAACCTCGCAAAGCGGGAATACCGCGAGAGTATAACTAACAGGTAAAGAAAGAATGTCAAGCAGAGATTTTTGCTTCTAGCTTTGCGATCTCTCTGTCCAGATACCAGCGGGCTTTTTTCAGGTCTTCTAGCAGATCGTTCTTCTTTCCGGCTCGTGCGATGTACTTCACGGCGTTGCCTAAGCAGAACCCAAGCTCCCATTTCTCAATGGCGTCGATGGGCTGTAACCCGCTTACGGAATAGTGCTTTGGATTGATCGGATCATCGGACATCGAACAACTCCCCATCATCAATCATTCGGTTCGCTTCAATGTCTGCGGCGATCTCTTCTTTGTTGGCGTCTGCGTAGCTAAACGCGTGAGACACGTCACTTCCATCCAAGCGAGGATACACACTCACCACTTGCGTCAAAGACAGACCTTCTTGACGGTACGCCTCTATGCTCCAGACAGGTATGCGGGTTCCGTTCACGCGAGCGCGACCACCACAAATACCTCGCGTCTTCACGATGGGGACTCGATAGGCCATTGCTTCAAGATCCTTTCTTATCGAACAACTCCATAGTACGTGGGAACACAGGCGTCAGCAGCTTGTGTACCGCCAGCGCGTATTGCCGAATTTCCCACTGAGCATTCGGGGCCATGCGTAGCGTGAGGAACCCGAGCCAGTTGCGGAGGTTCGCGCTAGCTCGCATGCGGCTATACCGACCGACCGGCAGATGGCCTCGCGCTAGCTCTTTGGGTACTCCAGCGCGTAATGCGTTCTGGTACATCCGTTCCTGCATGTCGTACATCTGTTGAAGATCAGTCAGGTAGTAACGAGCCGCTTCTTCCGTCAACTCAATCGACCACTTGATCACACCCGCTTGCTTGTTCGTCTTCGAGTTGAGCAACAGGCGCTCGACGGTCGGCACGTAGTTCAGGTTCGGCAGCGGAGTGTAGCGAGCACTCATCTCGTTGTAGGACTGCGTGCGATGTCGGTGCCATTCCCGAAACACGAAGATCGGGGCTTGGACTTCGATCACGGCCCCCGCGAACTCAAACGGTGTGCTGTGCTGATTCTCGTAGAGGTACCGGAGAAGCTTCTCGTCTCCGGCTCGTTGCTTCACATCCCCGTGAACCGGACACCGCGACCAAACACTGTCGTCAGCACGTAGAACCTGCTCCTGGCAGTCAAACACACCATCAACCGAGGTGCCGCATTTCGGACCCCATCCCTCAAAGCCCTTGTCTGTACTCTGACGGGCGGCTTCAATGATCCGCTCGTCAGAGCCCCAAGACTCAATCAGCTTGATGTACCCGTGATCCAGAACCGGCGTCTTATTCGTGTCTTCCGTCACGTCTTCTCCTTAGCTGTCCAGGCGGCCATTAGTTCGAAACCTCGTCTACAGACGGGTAGTACATCCGGTACAGCTTCTCTTCCCACTGAGCGATCACTTCCAATGTGTACTTGTTGTTTTGATCTTCCCAGTCCTCCAAGAAGGCGGGCCAATGCCGCTCGTACTGCTCTAGCGCCCACTCATCCGCGTACCCGACTACGCGCGCTCGAATGCCTCGATTGATGTCCAGCAGCGATTCGGGCGCGTCCACCTTCTCTAGCTTCCGAATCCATGCGGTGGACGCCAGCAGGCGCAACACCACGTATACGCGGTCTACCGACAACCGATGATTAGTCTTCTCCAGAATCTCGGCGTCGAGTTTATCTACCTCTTCGTCGGTCATGCTAAATGACGACTCATCGTCGTCATCCTCCTGGTCATCCAGGTCATCACGATACTCTTCAGTCACTCGGACACCTTTGCGGGTACTGCTGGACCCCAGTTTTCAACGAAGACGTGAAGGCAGTTTTTGCACACGCGTGGATCTTTGAGAGCGGACTCGTCTTTCGGAGAAATCCACAGCTGCCCTTCAGGCCAATGACCCGGCAACGTGTCGTGACCGTACCCGCAAAGCGTCAACGCTTGATGCAGAATGTGAATGTTCTCACTACCTCGCATGACACTCCTTGCACAAATGATGTAACATGTAGAGCGTAACGTGTCAACTGACACGACACGCTGTCTACTGAGGCCGAGTTCGTCGATCGAAGCGCTCCAGGACGGCGGCGATCTTTTCGAGCGCGACCGCCTGACGTTCTTCCATCCGCAACTGCTGCGGATTCCATGACTGTGCGCTCACCGAAGGTCGGGAGCACATAGCCATGAGGACGCCTACGGCGAACACGATCAGGGCATGGGTCTTGTTCACGCCGCTACCTGAACCTCTCGGCCAGACGGGCGGGACATGATCGCGAAGTGCGCGTCACGGCCACGCTGGAGGGTGGCAGTCAACTCGACCACCGAGCCGCGATTCACCTGACGGACGATAGCCGCTGGGCACGTGCCCCAGGCGAGCCAGGAACCCTCTGGGGTCTCCACCTTCACGGTGATGGTGGTACGGGTGCCGTAGTCGGTTAGCTGCTGCTTTACCGAAACCACGGTGCCCTGGAACGTCGTGTGCCCTTCCGGAGCCGCGACGTGGGCCTCTTCGGTGCGAACCGGCGTTGCCACCGCAGCTACCGAGGACTTCGCCAGGGAGAACACGAACTGAACCTGACGAACGGACAAAGACCCGTATCGTTCCAAGCCGGACTTGATGTCCTTGATGATGCGGTGTTCGACCTGAAGCGCTTCCGCCAAGCCGGGGTGCTCCGCAACAAAGCGCGCGACCTTCTCGGCCTGACGAGCCTTCTTGATCTCGACAGCGCGGGCTTCCTTGAAGCGCTTGACCTCCAAGAGGAAGGCCGAACGGTCAGCCATCATCTCGTACTGGTCCGCACAGTCGTGACCGACCGTGATGAGTTCCTGCGACGGCTCATGGAGCCAAAGGTCTCCGTAACCGAAGACAGCGCCGCACACCGAGCACTTGCCCAACTGGAAACCCCAGGTCGGGTGCTCGAATAACGCGTGGGTCTTCATCAACTCATGCGTCCGTTCGAGTTGAATCGGGGGACACGCACGCGTACCAACCGAGTAGCTGGTCAAGAACGTGTACGCACCAGGCGTGATCTCACCGGGGCGATGCGGGTCCGTGCGAACGACTTGTTGTTTTCCCATGCTGTCCTCCGTTTAGTTCTCCCCTACATTAGCAGGTTGGATTCAAGTGTCAAGGACAGTCGTCGTCTTTTTTCAAGATGGTTCGCGGGAGGCCACCCAGCATCTCATGTCGCACCAGATGCTGGGTTCACCAAACTCCGCTACATGTGGGCCTGGGATAACGAGGCTACGTTTGCACTTCGCGCACGGTTCTGTGACCGGCGTTTTGGTTTTGGAGTTTTGTTCTCGGTACCGCTGAAGATCGTAGACTTTAGCTGTCATAGGTGACCGGGAGCGGTTGTTCCCAAAAGGCCGAGTACTTGGTTGTACGCTTCTCTGCATTGAGGACAAACGAACCCTCGGTGCAGAACACAACATCCAGGTTGACCATCAGGACACGGGATCTGGAGCAGCACCGTGGGTACGTTGCAAGACGGACACGGTTCACCCTGCTCAGTTTTCTGAAACTGCCGTTTGAACTCGATTCGTTCCAGCGCCATTCTTTGCCTCCAACGCGCGTTCGTACACTTCGTAGGCTTCGTAGGCTGTCTTGTACGGGCCTACCGTCGGTTGCGTGACACCAAGAGCCCCAGGGATCAGCCACAGCCGCTTGTCAGCCGTAGCGAACCAACCAGCGCTGGTCTTGATGATCGTTCCGTTATCCGACTGAAGGACACGAGACTGCCCTTTGCTACACAGGTCGTCGCGCTTCTTGAAAGACTTGAAGTTCATGGGCCTTTGGCTAGCTCGGCGTCTGGAACCTCTACTACCACCCACTCGGCGTCTAATTCAAGATTCCACGAAAACAAGGTGTCTCCCATGTCTCCTTGATCCAGCACTTTCAGTACGTCCGCAGCCGTCGGGTTTTCTGGTCGGTCCCCGTCAGGCCAGATAGCGGACTCATCAAGAACAACATCGAGATCGATCGAGATCCTGAACTTCTTCATGGTAGGACTCCGCTTCTCCACACGAGGGTACCTAAGCCTACGTAACCAGCGTCATGCTGAAAGCCTTCACGTCCTAGTTCGAACATAGGAGCCACAAAGTAATCAGGCGCTTCTCGGAAGCCTCTGTTACGGACCACGTATTCGCATCTAGTCCGACTCGTCAAGTCTAGTGCTAAGTCGATGCAGTCTTGAAGACTAGGTTTCATCGCTTTCTCCACAGTCTGAAGATCCTCGCTCTTGCCCACGGCAACATTGCGGTTACTGCTGTTCCGACACTGACCAACGCGCACAGTTCGTCGCCACAGAAGTGCATCAGTGCTGCTCCTTGGACGTTTTCTTGTCGATGGTTCGGCGTTTCTTTTTGGACACGCGTTTGGCTATAGCACGAGTCGTCCAACGACCTCCGCCGGTTCCCTTCATCTCTGTCTTGATCTTTCCGTGGTTCATACAGGTCTCCTCACTCCGCAAAGCGAGCCGCCAGATCCCGACGGTCGCGTTCCTTCGCTCGACGTTGACGACGATCACGCATCGGTCCGCCGTTACGACCAAGAGCAATAACCAGCACGTGGTTACGCGTCTTCATCGCGTTGATTGCCTCCACCTGTTTAGTTCGTTTCATGTGCCTTGATCATCTGCGCGTACAACATGGTCAACGCCTCGACGGCCATAGCCCGAAGTTCGTAGCTGATAGGGCGCGCGTTGATCACGCGACGAGCGGCGTAGTACTCAGCGGCCAACGGATTACCGACGCGACTAGCGGCGGAAATGACTTCGATCTCGATACCCAGGTCCATGTCTGACTCCTCGCTGTTGGTGTTGTTGAGCACCAAGAGATCATATCAGATAGGATTGAAGTGTCAAGCGCGCACTAGGTGCCTTCCTTCGGAAGACCTCGCAACGCTCAGGTCGCAGGACCCAAGTTCTTTCGAACCAACAGATCGGACCCCATCGACTCGTGACCGCTAGCTGTTCGTGCCACGAAACCGGACTCGACAACCCACTTAGGGGCGCATTGAAACGAGGAGCGTCGTATCACCACCCCTGTCGTCCTGTTCGAGCGCTCCGCGTCCCACGGGGTGAACACAACCAAGTCGCCCACTTCGTATTTGATTAGCTGTTTGCTCATGTCCTTATCTTAGCAGGTAGAGCAGGTGTGTCAAGAAATAAGACAAAGAAAAAGCCACCGTTGCGGATGGCTTTCGTTCCTTTTTGAGCACGCAGATCGGAAGTTTGCGTGCGGAGCAAGTCAGCAATAGTTGGATCAACAGATCTCACCGATTAGCCTTCGAACCTCACAGATCTTTCTGCGTTTGCTCCGAACAGATACCGGTCAGCTGAGTGGGACTGACGTATACCTACATTGTGCGCTTGATCTTGCGTGGGTCTGTCATACCGAGTCGTTGCCGCGCGTCCTCTGTGCATGACGCTACTCACTGACCGAATCGCCGCCCTCGTACCGAATTGCCTGCATTGCGGGTCTAGCCTCCAGGGTTGCTGGGATGGCCCTGACTGCCGGTGCGCCTGCCGGTGCGAACATCCCCGCTACCTACGGGCACCCGTGCATGCGGACGCCCTGCGAGGGCTGGACGTGGCGTTGGTAGATGCCCTGGAAGAACGGTTGGGGTCGGTGCCCCCAGAGTCCCGTAAGATCTTTTGCGCGATGATGGACATCATCCAGTGGACTGTCGTACACCAAGAGGTGCCGCTCTACACGGCGATGGATGAGCGACGGCGCGCGTTGCTGTGGGACTGCGGGTTCCGTAGTTTGGGGGAGTACCGCGCGACGATGGCGCAACTTTTCGCAGACGATGCCTCGATCGAAGATATGTTCAGAGTGGACGGGTCGATGTTCGGGGCCTTGGCGGATCTCGACATCGCACTGAGTACCGTCGAGATCTTCTTCTGCCCAGATACGACGATCCTTCCTGAAGACGTGCAGTTATGCACGGTCTTGGCCAAGAAGAAGATCAACCAAGAATACGGAGCAAATCATGGATGAACTTCTCTGCCCGGAATGCTCGGACATAGGCTGACTCGGTCATTTGAGCCTATCGAGAAAGAACGAGTGTCACCTGCCCGTTGAAAGCAACCAACGCTGTCTTTGGGACAGCTGGTTCGTGTCGGTCAGAAAAAAGTCGCAAGAGCACTTGGTACAGATCAACTCGGCAAGAAGCACTTCTCGGCCTTGGACCCTGATCTTTCCGTGTTCCTCGAACGAATGCCCGCACTCACAGAAGTTGACGAAAGCAGGCGGGATTTCTGTTCCGCCGTGTTTACACCGGGGGCATACCGGCAACGGTGTTCCGGGAAACAAGGACACCTCATGCTCAAAAGGCATGTGGTACCCGCACCAGTTACACAACTCGAACGGCTTACCGTCGTCGTGATCGTACTCGTTATAGTCGTCCACGGTTCATTGACTCGCATTCCGGTTGAGCCCAAAAGCCTTGCCATCGTGCCCGCTTGGCCCACGCTCGCTTGAGCTTCTTCATCTGAGGCAGGTTGGCCCTGGAGATCGTCGGCCAGATGTCGTGCCAGACCACGTCGAACGTGTCTTTGCACGTCCTGTGATAGGTGAACGCATCCGCCTGAACGATCTCCAGCTTGTCACCGAACTCCTCGGACAACGAAGGAGCCGTAAGAGCGATGACGTCTGGGTCCAACTCGACCACACGGACACTCCGAACCTCTGGGTCCTGAAGCGCTGTCTTTGCTGCCATCCCGAGTCCCAAGCCAAAGATCAGCACGTCGCCGCGCATCATCGAAAAGAACTCCAGGTGGTCTTTGATCTCCGCCGGAGTGTCCGACATGATGATGTCTCCGCAGTAGAGCAGCTGCGTGTACTCGTCTGCGGCAACAGAGCGTTCAACTTGACCCTTGTACAAGTTACGCATCATGTCTACGTACGCCTGCTGCTTTGAAACAGTGATGCGACGGATCTGCCAGTTCCCTCTACTACCCTCGGGGACCGAAACACGAAACCTGCGCCACCACCAAGTAGACGTGTCTTCAGGAACAGCGTTCAGCTCGATCGTTGTGGCCATGTTACCCGTTCCTTCCAGTGAAGCCCGAAAGGATGGCAGTGCCGCCAGACCCGCCATGACACGGACTGGAACCTGGACCAAACCAGCGATCGTTTGAGTTGGACGTGACGCCTCGGACAACACAGACGTTGGGACGGCCCTCGTACGCGAACCCGTAAGCCTTCAACTCACGGATAACGACCGCCGTCAAAACGCCGTTGAACACCGCAACCGCGTCCGCCTCTTCGAAGGTGAACGAAGTTCGATCCTCTTCCAGAAGCTCTTCCGCGAAGTCCGCGATAGACACCGGATGAGTGAAATCAAGGGTTTTGCTGCTGGCCATCTCGCGTGCTCCTAAGTAACAGGTGATAACCCTGTTACACTAGCAGGTACGAAATGATTGTCAAGCACTAACGTCGTGGTTATTTTCAGGTGTGTAGGCGACTGCCGAGAACCGGAAGTTCTCTGAACGGGAGTAGTTTGCCTATTTCGTGTACGCCCACTGGATGGACGGGCTGGTCTTTTCGCAGCTTCCGCACTTCGTGTTGCCGTTCGGTCGGCGTTCTCGTGTAGTCATCTTGGGGCTGTCTACACCACAGCGAGGACAGAACCCGTAACCGTCTTCTCGTGCTTTTTCGGTCATGTCGCTACCGCCATCTTTCGGCTAGTCATCCATGTCGTCGGATAGTTTGAAGGTGGTACGGCTTCCATAGGTATCTTCGCCGTAGTTCCATCCCTTGCTTACGATCACGTCAGTCACGGCCTTGATGGCGACCTTACCTCGGGCCGTCACTGCGTTCGCTCCAGCTGACGCTGACGAGTAGACTTCGATGTCGTCGATCCCTGCCATAGCCTTCTTCAGAACAGCAAGCGACGGGCTCTTCTTTCCCTCCTGAAGTATCTCACGTACGACTTCTACCAAACTCCCTAGCGCTGTTGGCGGGGTCATTCGGGTTCTCCTTCATCCAAGGCGTCGATCGCGTCCTGAAGCGACACGGTTTCGGGACCAACGTCGCCGTACATGGCAGCGTTCACCACGTCAAAGAACGACTCGTCTCCGCCGTCGCCTTTGGTCATGGCGTCGAACAGCATCTGTCCGGCTTCGCCTCGCGTCTTGACCCTGTTCAGGACATCCAAGACGGCGTCACGGGATTCTTCGAAGGTGCCAAGGATCTCTTCCAACGAATCAATGTCGTCGGCGTACCGGCGGTCTACTTCGACTCGACGAGCTTCTTGAATGCGCTGTACGATCTTTGACAGTTGGCGCTCAGGAGTTTTCCTGCCCAATGCGCGAGAGAACACAGACTCTTTATGGGTAGCCATAGCGCCGAACTCTCCCACGATCAGAAACGCGAATCAACGGCGTTTTCGTTGTACAGACGGGCAACGAACTTCTCAAGTTCGTGAAAAGCTTCGTCTGGCGACAGAGCCACGTTCACCTCAAACGAGATGCCGCCCACGTTATGAGCAAAGATCCGTACTCGTTTGCCGATCTCCCAAACGAAGTGTCGCCTGTCACTAGACCAAACGTAGTCTTGCTCTCCAAGCACGTATTTCACGCGGTCTACGCACCGCAAGCCATCTCGGGTTGAGTGGTGCATTCGATACAACAGCTGAACGCCATCGCCGCGCAGACCTCGGGCATCGTGAAAGAGGTTGAGCACGGGAGTGCTCTCCCAAGCACTGACCCGCTGCTCTGAAGTCAATCGCGGCATTCCGCTTCTCGGCACTCGCGCTTACCGGCCTGACGAACCTTCGTTTCGAGAGCCTTCTCGCAAGTATTAGCTACGCGTACCGTCACACGACTAGCGTGACGACGAACCCAACGCTTGCTCGTCACAGCGTCCTTGCCCAAAGACTTCCTACCGACTGATCCTGATGCCATCACGCTGCCTCCAGTTCTTTCTTGGCCTTGGCCCGAACAGCCTTCTTGGACACCACCCGAATCTTGACGTTTCGACGACAGCCTCCGCAGTAACGCGGGTGACCAACATGAACCGTCTGGTGCTCACGTTTCTTGTCCCAACTCGCGTAAGGCTTCATCACGCTCTCCTGCTGCTAGGTACGGCAGTCACTCCCTGGGTTTGTTTCTATGGGAGATCCGTAGCCTTTCAGCAGACCTCCCTCCAAGAACCAGTGTCGTAGGAAGCAAAACCGACACCGCCGCTTGGATTTCTATTCGACCATGCCCTATTCGGGCTTAGGTCGTTCACGCTAGTTCATGGCGCACCTCTCGTTCCGTCACTAGTGCCCTGAGTCGTGGGTCTTGCGGCGAAGGCTTTCACCTACTCCCGTCTGGTGCCATGCGACGTAGGGTTATGAACCGTCGCACTACTTTCCCGTTACACCAGAAACATGACAGTTCGATGGGGCGAGTTGCGCCGGTCCACCCTCTGTCTCAACAGCTACGACCATGCCCCGTTCTAGGAGAATTAGGCCGCTTTACGCTAGTACTTCATTGGACTTTCCTTCCTTCGTTAGTGCCCAGCTACAATAGCAGGTACAAAAGAAGTGTCAAGGGGATTCTGTCTCTTTTCTACTCAACCCGGTTTCACCTCGACGATCGCGAAACCGGCAGCGCGGAGAGCGGCGATAGTCTCTCGCCCATTCACCCAAGCCGAACCGCTTGGCACGTGCAACGAATCACACACGGCGTCACCAAAGCGCATTACAGCGTTCGCGCTCAACTCAGGCACCGGGAGTGCGTCGAGTCGCGTCCGCAACCCAGGCACTTCGGCCAGCGTCGCCATCACGCGCTGCATTGTCGTGTGAGGCAGCGGGCCGTTTAGCGTCATCGAAAGCAGTTCGCGGATCTCGTCGTCGGTGAGCGGTGTTCGTGCGTCGCTCACTTGCTCCCCCGTGTCCCGCGCGCGATCTCAGTCTCCAACACCGTCAGTATCCCGTCGATCATGCGGTCGCTCGCCGCATCCCTCGCCGCGTCCCTCGCCGCAGCCCTCGCCGCATCCCACGCCGCAGCACCCGCCGCAGCCCTCGCCGCATCCCACGCCGCATCCCACGCCGCATCCCACGCCGCAGCCCACGCCGCAGCACCCGCCGCATCCCACGCCGCATCCCACGCCGCATCCCACGCCGCAGCCCACGCCGCAGCCCTCGCCGCTTCCCTCGCCGCAGCCCACGCCGCATCCCACGCCCGCTGCTCAGCCGTCAGCGTCGCGAGATGCGACTCGATGATCTCGCGCGGGGACTGCGGCTTCGTCGGCTTCGAGAGCGCAGCGTCGATTGCCCGGTCCGCAGCAGGCCCGATCACGGACTCGCCGCAGGGCCGCTCTTGCGGCGCGGGCTTCGCGAGCACGCGGTCGATGAGGTTGCACGCGCCAAAATATAAGCTGCCTACCCCTTCGTCCGGCGCGGTGATACACACCTTGCCATCGACGCATATCGACCGATAGCCATCCGCGCCAATCGTCACCCTCGTCCGCTGCTCAGGCGTCAGCGTCGCGAGATGCGCGTCGATGATCTCGCGCGGGGTCTGCGGCAGCGCGTCTAGGCGGTCGGCTTCGGCGCGTAGCATCCCTTCGATTCGTCGCGTTGCATCAGCTTCGCCGCGAGCCATCGCCACAACGAAATCAGGCGCATCGGCATCTCGTAGACCAATGCACGCGCGTTCCGAACTGTGTGCTCGCTCCTGCACGGCATCAGCCATCTTCCGCAACGCCTCTGCCGGTGTTCTTGGGTTCACTTGGACACCCGGACGATTGCGAAGCCTGCCGCATCCATCGCGGTCTCAAACGTCGCATGGTCGAACAGCCAGCCGTCGCCCTCAAGTGCGTCCGTGACGCACTTCATCACGCGCATCTTGTCGTCGTCGCTCAAGACCTCTGGCTCACGTACCGCGTCGATCCCGGTCGAACGTGCCTCACGCGCGAGACTCAACTCGCTAACCGCACGTCGCCACATCAACTGGGCGTCCATGACGAGAACGAAGAGACCCTGCAACTTGCTCTCGACAGCAGCGAGGGGCTGATGGCTCGCAGGAATGAGAGCGACGAAGGACGCAAAGTCTGCCCACTCGGACGTCGCCGCGTCCAAGACGTCACGTGTCAGCTGAACGTCAATCAGCGCGGAGTTCACACGTTGCGTCGCGACTACTTTTTCTTGGCTCGTCATGGGGTCTCCGTTCGTCAGTACCCACCAACAATAACAGGTAACGGAGAAGTGTCAAGCGGCTATTGACTCTTTTATTGAGGGAACAGTGCTTTTTGCAGAACCGCGATGGCGACGTCGCTCTTGGACACTTTTCGGCCTTGTGCGATGGACATCTCGGCGGCGAGCACGCCAAGGCGCGTGGTGACCGATACGGGGCAGCCGTGGATACCCAGCGTCATCGTGCCTGGGATCTTCTTGACTCCCGATGAACGGCGCTTCTCTGCGGCTGTTGCGACGATTGAGTTTTCCATACGAGTCCTTTCTGGTACAGGAGACCACTTTTCGGTTTCGGTTTCGGGCCTGACAGTCCTCACTAGCTTCAACGGTCTCTCGAACTTCGCGACTTCACTCTTCGCACTCTTCGAACCCTTCGAACCCTTCGCACCCTTCGCGTCACGCAGAGCAATCAACTGCTCCTGACGCCTCACTATCTGCTCGTACATCATAATTGGCCTTTCACAGGACCACGTGGTCCTGTGTCTGATCGAGCACTATTGCTCGCAAGTCTTTTCCTTCAAGCGCGAGCTTTCCACACTGACAGCGCGGTTGCGGCACGCTGAATCAGAAGCGACAACCTCACTAGGTCGTGCATGAAAGCCACCAAGAACTCAAAAAGCATTTCTCCCTAACTATACCGCATCTTAGAGCCCTAGCAACCATACAAGATCGAACCGACAGGGCGCGAGGGGGCCACCGTTTCGGTCCCCCCCTACCACGAATCAATACCAGTTCTTTCGGTCAGGCTCGCCGTCGTAGGCATCGTTGTAGGCCGAGATCTCGGCAGGGTCCGAGAGGATAACGCACTCGCTAGTGTACGTGTTTTCCGCGTACTTGTGGGGGTTCTTGGGACGACCGTAGTAGGCGTCGGAACGGCCTCGATCTTTGGGTCCGCCGTGGCGGTCGCTCAAATCAGAGTCGGTGGTGGTGGCGCATTCGTCAGTGATTTCTGACTCGACGCCGTCGAGTAGCGCGAGAGCGCGACGAACACCATCCATGAGGATCTGGTCGTCGGAATCGCACGATTGCGTGAGAACGCAGTAAAGGTTCGCGCGTGCGCTTGTGAGATCGGTGTGCTGCTTGTGGGTCAGCGTGACGTTTTTTGTTGGCATGTCCCTACGATAGCAGGTAGCTAACAGATGTCAAGAGCAAACAGAAGCTTCAAGAAGCGTTTTCAGTGCCGTTGTCACTCCTGCCAATCTTGATCTTCCGCATCCCAACCCCCAACGAAGGGATCGACGTCTACTTGCAGATAAACCTCAGTGCGTTTGGGATTCTCGCCCTCGTCAAACGTAGACACAGTAGCCGTTATCACAATCGTCTGCTTCTTGGACGACGGACCGCCGTCTACTACGTCGGTAGACATTCTACGCAGGCTGACCTCGTCGTAGCCGATGAAGTTCTCCAGTGCGTCAGGCAGCTCGACAGATAGCGTCTTGCGCTTCTTGGTGACACGGTTCTCCAACTCCGCCTCAAGCGTGTACACGTCCTGAGATTCGTAGGTGTTGGCATCCCTGATATACCAAGATCCCTCCTCAGAGTTGAGCGCTGACGGTTGGGAAGAGCTGAACGACTCCGGATTTCACGATTCGGACTTGTTGCCCGAAGACTTCTTGATCTTGTCTAGGTGGTGCAGCTTCAATCGGAAGCCGCCCGTGAATCCCGTGGTGCTAAACACCACACCGGAACTGGTGACCTTCACGATCTTGATCTTGTCCCCAGCATCGAAATGTGCGGTAGAGCCGTAGCCTAACGGCCCCACAAACTCCCACATTTCACCGACCTGGGGGCTGGCGGGCATTTTGTACCCAGCGTCAACCATCGCCAGGTACTCGGGGAACCACCGCTCCAACTGCTTCTTCATGCCCGCTGTGGTCTCGGTGCCAAGAGACGGAAACCACTTGGTCGCTGCCTTACGCCACGCCTCTACCTCGTACAAAGGCACAGTGATCGCAACGTCTTCTTCGTACCAGTACGCGCCGCCCCAGTGCATTGCCATTTTCTTGGCCGCGTCACTGAGCAGCTTGTTAGCAACCGAGTTACTAACACGCAAACCACCGTGGCCAGCGGTGCCGTAGATGATCACGTCCTTGCCGAGCACGTAGCCTTGCTGAGCAGGACCCCACGGAGTCTTGGGAGCACTTCTGTCACCGTCACTCCAACTCAACTCAGACCCAGGTACCGCAGCGGCCTCGTCAAGCGATTCGGACTTGTTGGCCTTCTGCACGGTGATCTTCGGCAGTTTGCCGCTAGCTAAAAAGGCATCGATCTGCTTCACCAGCTTCGTGGCTGGCGGCAGGGCCGAGACATTGAACCGATTGTCGAGAGACTTCTTCAGCCTCTGCATTGCCTCCGGAGAGTCGCTGTCCTCGACGTCCTTGACGTCGTTTCGGACTAAGCTCGCGGCAGCTAGCAACAGACTGAGCCGATTGTAGTTTCCGAGTCCGCCTCGCTTGATCTCGGCAGCCATCTGCTTTTGATCGTACTGCGTTAGATGACTCGAAAAGATCTGCAAGAACGTACTGACCTTGCCGTTGAGGGCATCCGTCAGCGGCACAGCTGACTTTAGCTCGTTCAGAACGTCACGGAGTTTGGTAGTCATCAATCCCACCACAAGCGAAGAACATTGCCTTCTTCGTACTCTGCGCTCATCGAGGTGCCTCCGGCTTCCGACTCGAAGCTGACCTCGTCTGCCTTAGCGCCATCACGGGCACGGGCGGACTCCGCCATTGCTTGCAAAGTCTTGCCGTCGCCCTTCACGTAGAGGGCCACAGAACTCTCGCGCGCCGGAAGAACCTGGATGCCAGGGAACGTCGCGAGCCAGTTACCTACCTGCATGGCGTCGAACTCGTTGTAGCCTGGAACGAACAACTCGGCGCTCTCTGTCCACTCCGCTGGGGTCATGTAGACCGATCCCATCCAGTTTAGGTTGCGCCCGACCATACCGCCAAGCTTGTAGTGCAGATCCTTATTTTTTCTCATCTGCACCGTCAGGAAGGTGGAGAAACGATCAGGCTGCTTCTTCAACAGGAGCGTGACGAGTTCGAGGACAAGACTCGGGAACTCCTTCACCAGTTCCTCGGGCAAGTTGGGAACCAGCTGCGACAGGTGGTCGCTGATCGCCTTTTCGCTCCAGGAGTCGCCGTAAGCCTTGGCGAAAGCACTCTGCGGCTTGCTCAGCTTCTTGGCTGCCGCCTCTGTCAAAAGGTCACGGAGTTTTGTCACGGAAGCCTCGTTTCATTCTGTCTGACCGACGTCGCCTGTTTACCGCGATTCGCAGACAAAAGCACTACGAACTCGCCATACCGTAGAACATCCAACCTACGATCTTCGCACTGCTGTCCTGAGTCTTCGCGGTGTCCGCGATCGGAATCGCCCACGCGGGACCCCACTTGTCGTTGTCACCAATCTCCCGCTTGATAACCTTCAGGGCCTGGGCCTTGGTTAGCGGATCGCTGGAACGGACTGTGTACTTCTCTTTCTCAGCGATTGTCCCTGAATAGCCCCCAGAACCATGTTCTTCTTGAGCGGCTTTCACCGCATCACGAAACGCTAGCTTGGGGTCGGCATTCGGAACGAAGACCTGGAAGGAGGCAGACCCTTCCGTCATCACCGATGCCCGCTCGTTCAGGAGCGCACGGAGTTTTGTCACACGTCCCAGTTCTTTCGGTCGTCTTGCCGGTCGTGGGCGTCGTTGTACGCCGCGATTTCGGCGGGGTTCGTGAGAGCGACACGCTCGCCTCGGCCTGTGATCCCCGCGTACTTGTGGGGGTCCTTGCGACGACCGTAGTAAGCGTCCGCGCTGCCACGATCTCTGGGACCGCCGTGGCGGCTGCTCAAATCAGTCTCGGGGACCTTGAGGATCTTGGGAACCTTCTTCGCGGCGGGGAGATTCGGCAGCTTCCCACTATCAACAAAGGCGTCGATCTGCTTCACCAGCTTCGCTACAGGCAGCGGCAACTCCTGGCCCCTGAAGTTCATGTGGATGGCCATCTTCAACCTCTCCATCGCCTGCGGAGAATCGGAGTCCTTGATAGAAGCGACGGCCTGCGTAATGCTATACACATCAGCCGTCGCGGGTGTACGCCAGCTGTTCGGGCTTCCGCTACGTTTGATATCAGCAACCATCAGATCTTGCTCGTAATTCGTGAGTTGAATCGACAAGATCTTCAGCCACGAACTGATTTTGCCGTCGGGGGCTGTCGCCTCCGTCATAGAGGTCTTTAGCTCGGACAACAGTTCACGGAGTTTGGTAGTCACGGCAACACCCTACCACTCGGAGGGTCGTGATCAAACCATATCCGGCTCCTATAACGAGTTGATCATGGTTTGTCCGGCCTGCGGTGAACAGTGCGGCCCTAACCGGTCACAGTTCGAGTAGTCCCACGAATACGAGAACACGTGCCCTGACGGGGTTCTGCACAAGCACCCACCAGAACGAGCACGAACGTACGTATCGTGACGTAGTTTACAGAACGTCTTGCACGCCCCTTCGTGCAACTCCAGCGCCTCCCGACAGTCCTGACACTCCTCGCGTCCCATGTCGGCTATGGCTTGCGAGATACGCTCATCCTCGTCCTCAGTACAGGGGGATGGCGTCACAACGACCGGGGATGCCGGACTCGGAGGCTCCGAGCAACAGCAGCACAACAGCAACACTGTCCAAAAGAGCTTCACGGCGCGTCGGCAACTGTCGTCCAGACGTTGTCGTACTCCATGATGGCAACCGACTTGGTCCGGATCTCGTCCGCCGTCCACACCTGGGCTTCTTTGTTCCCGCCAGCCAAGTTCGCCGTGAACCGATACGGACTCAACTGACTCTGCGGCCCCGAAAAAGCCAGAACCGCGACAACCACGAAGACGTCGTCTGACGTCACGTTGTTGTCGAAATCGAGCAGCGAGATTCGGGTTACCCGCGCTATCTCTTGCGGAGTGACGTCGGGATCTCGCAGGTACGCTTCCAGCGTGTAAACCACAGCAGCACAGCCTTCCACCGGAGCCGCGTACTCACGCTTGAGGTACGCAGACACCTTCCCCCGGTGCTCCCGAAGAACGAAATGGTCGGGATTGTCGGTGGGATGGCCCACGCCCGCTGACACGAACGGAACCGCGTCCGGGATTTGCAAGAAGCCCTGACCCGGAATGCGGTCCTTCGAGAAATCGTGAGCCCTGATAGCTACTCGCAGCACGTCGTTGAACCCGTGGTCAAGGACCTTGCTACCGATGACTCCGGTAGGGTCGAAGGCAGTGCAGATGTCGGACGTGACGAGGATGGTTTTTGTGGTCATGGGCTACAGACGCTCCAGATTACATGATCAAGCCTGTGTCGCACCGGGTTCAGCCGCACTGGATCGCGGAAACACGAAGCTTCGCGTACTGGGGCTGGTCGGTTTTCGATCACCACGGCACCCAGGTAGCTCCGTAGTCATAGCTGTACGTCATGCGGGGTCCAGGTCACCCATATCCACGATGCGACGGTCACCGTTGTCCATGTTGACGTAGTATTTTCCGATGGGTACGAGCTTGTCGATCACGCCCTCGTCACCGT
>Ga0315288_10000998_pt1 | contig 35995 bp, 30 predicted proteins | sample YL17G11_20_MG_FD_203454 | JGI IMG/M metagenome (GOLD analysis project Ga0315288, IMG submission 203454) | Sediment microbial communities from Yellowstone Lake, YNP, Wyoming, USA - YL17G11_20 | ecosystem: Environmental > Aquatic > Freshwater > Lake > Sediment | place: USA: Wyoming | collected...
TTTCCACAGTATTCTTTAAACTTTGCAAGACTAAGTATATCCGGCTCCAAGTTATAGCGTGATTGTTCGATTTCCTGAAAGCGAGTGACTCTATTTTCAGACACGCCATACCTACTACCACAAACTTCTTCCTCCCAATATCTTTTGACTGCTTTCTTTAAGTCTAAGTTTTGTGCTGGTTCTGGTCTCATATTTCTCTTATTGTCTGAATGAATCCTTATATCGCCTCTCTCCTTCTCAGCTTCCAATAAGTAGCAAACCCAAACCAGATTGCCGATAAGAAAGTATCCGCGTCATTCTAATAAGCAAATCCTCAATTACTGGCTGAGAATCCAAATTAAAAATCCCGGTTATTCCGCACATCGTTTCATTTTCTCTTAAAAGCTAATAACTCATATATATTGTTTTCATAGAGGTACTGTAAATCATAGTTTAATGAATTTAAAAATTTACAGCATTCATTGTGTAGTTCAGGACTATGTAGGGATAAAAATAGTATTGGATTATAATTAGTAAGTATATTTTTTGCACCGGCAAGAATTAAAAATTCCGATCCTTCTGCGTCTATTTTTATACAATCTGGAATGGGGATTTTACCTTTTAAAAAAAGGCTATCTAAACTCAATGTTTTGACTTTAAGATTCCCTTTTATAGATACATGATCAAGAGAGCTGGGGATACATTCTTCAAAAAAAGCAATACCATCCTTGTCAGTAACAGCTGCTTCAATAATCCTTACATTATCACAAGCATTAAGCCTTAAATGTTGTTTTAGATAGCCGATATTTCTTGGCGACGGCTCAAAAGAAAATACCTTGCCTTTTGGGCCAACTAAACTTGAGCTTAATAGCGCATAGAAGCCAACATTGGCTCCTACATCATATAATATGGATCCTTCTTTAATCATTTTGGAAAAAAGGATCTGTTTCTTGCATTCATAAATGCCAAGCCAACAGCCATGCGTGCTTGAGCCAACAATCCATTTTTTGCCTTTTAGTTTTCCTTGCATAATATAAAACACTGCGCTTGGCGGTATCAATCTAAGAGGCAAACGCATTACCATACCTACAATACTCTTGCTTGGAACAACAGAAAGATTTATCATAAATTTTTGGGATTTTCTTGGATTGCGGCTATTGCCCGAATAACGCCTTGGGCACATTTCAAAGGAGAATAATTTTGAATTATTTTCCGTGATTCTTCACCCATGCTTGTTCTTTTTTGATCATCATTCAGTATATCGCGTAAATAGTTATTTAGCTGATTAATGTTGCCTTTTTGGAAAATATATCCGTTTTCTCCTTGCTTAATTAAATCACAAGCTGCCCCTGCTGCATTTGAAGAAATGACCGGTAAACCACAGGCCATAGCTTCGTTTAAAACTAATCCCCAGGGATCACTGTGGGCTGGAAGGACAAAAACATCAGAGGCAGCATAGTAGGCTGAAAGATTTTCCTGAAGGATGAATCCTTCGAAAAATACATTTTTTATATTGTTTGTTTTAACAAAATTCTTATACCAGTTTTCTGCGCTGCCGATAAGCAATAAACCCGATTCGCAATCTTCACTAGAAATCATCTGAAATGCCTTGAGTAAGTCTAAAATTCCTTTTTGGTCAATCAGACGCCCTACATACAGTATGAGTTTTTTAGGATAGCCCTTGGCTTGCTTAAATTCCTCCTTGGTCTGCCTATGTTTATTAGAAGCCCAGGTGAAGTAGTCATTATCTACTGCGTTAGGTGCTAAATATATTTTTTTATCTTGGGCCCCTAAAGCAATAAGATAACCATAAGAGGCCTCTCCCGGTACGATATAACCGGTGCAACTTCTTATAAACCATTTTTTATAATAATCTTTTAGCGGGTAGTTCCAACGCCAATCGTATTTATTGCTTTCGCACCAGAGAATAATCTTTTTTTTAAAAAACTTAGCATATAATAAGGCCAATAAGTCGCTGGGATGATGATATCCACCGAGAATTATAATCTCCGGAGAGTATTTTATAAGTCTATAAAGAATCGTGGGATTTAAAAAATATGGCGTTAAGCCTTTTTTCTGAAATAAAATATTCGGCAATATTCCATAATGAAATTTAATTTTTTCTTTACAAACTTTCCACTGCCGCCGCTTTTCTGTCTCTCCAAAAAAAAGAACTAGGAATCGATTATTTAAACTTTGTGCAATTTCATTAAAAACGGGTATCCTATAAGGAGAGATAATTTCTGTTAAAAGAATAACTTTATTCTGCATGCTATCAACTAGGCCTATTTATTTTTAAAAGATTAGTTATCTTTAGTTTCCTAAAACCAGATAAATCGTTATAAAATGAACAGTCTTGGCAAATTTTTGGGTATCTTGACAAATAAAAGCCCTTTCTTACGCTTTTAACACGCGGATCCCGCCACATCTCTAATATAGGCCTATCTTTAATGTTTCCTATTACTAATTCGCTATCTCCATTTAAATCCCGGCAGCCGCATAATGTCACATCACCATTACTCATGATTAACGGCCCAAAATAAAGTATGGCACAGGGTTCCTTTTTTTTATTGGGAGGCCTCCTTAAACGCATTAGCCCTTTTAAATCTTCCTGTTTTATCAATCCGCTCCAATTATCATAGTGAATATTATATTGCAGTTCAAAACGGAACTTCTTCAATTTTTGATAAACCGGTGTTCTTAATAATCTCCAAATAGGAATATCTGAACGTAAGCCAATACAGATATCAACTTTGTTGCCGGACAACGTATTCTCTCTTAAAAGATTGAACATGCCTTCGTACACATCATTCCAAGAATTTGTACGAAATATTCGGGAATACGTTTGAGCATCAAATCCCGGAATGCTTATAGTTATTCCATTGACTCCCGATGTTAAAATTTCCCGGGCACCAATTTTATTAATGAGTATCCCATTCGTAAAAAACCCTATTGCAGAAATATTCTTTTTACTTCTGGCATATTTAATCCTTTCTATAAGATTTGGGCCCATCAAAGGATCCCCTACCATAGCAGAAAAAGATACACCTCCTCCCCCAAAGGCATCAAATTCATCTATTGCTTTCTTAAATAAATCCATGGATAAAATTGTTCTGGGTCTATTAAGATACTGGTATCCGCAAAAAATACATTTTGCATTACATATATTTGTTACTTGAAATCCTAGGCTGATAGGTTTATGAGAGATTTTAGCGAGCATATCATCTATATTAATTCCATAGCCAAAACATTGCATAAACTTTCTTAAACCAAAAGCTGCACACTTTTTTGTAATTAATGAAATTAAAGTATTTATGTTTGCCATAACCTATGGTTAAAACGGCCTACTTGTTTAGCTTAGACTAAAAGAGTAATTCATTATATATATCCAGAGTCTGCTTAGCTGTTATATCCCAAGAAAATAACCTTGCTCTCTCTAAGCTCTTTTGACGCATTAAGCTGCTTAGCTTTTGGTCTGTTAATATTTTTATAATACTAGATGCCAACTCATCTATGTCGGTTGGACTCACTAAAATTCCCGCATCACCCACAATCTCAGGCAGCGAGGTCACATTAGATGTGATAACCGCAACGCCACATGCCATTGCCTCTATAACTTGGAAGCCAAAACCTTCATAGAGGGAAGGATCTATATATAAATCCGCTGCCTGATATAATGCAACTAACTCTTTGTCTGCCAGACGGCCAGTAAATATTACGTTGTTTTCTATATTATATTCTTGAATTAACTTATCCAAACCCATATTTTTATGATTTATGTCCCCTAAAATTATAAGTTTTTTAGGGATGCTTAATTTAGGCAATGCCTTCTCATAAGCCCGTATAACTGTAACTATATTATCGCGATGGTCAGAAGAGGATATGTTTAAAATATAACCTGCTTCGGCATTATATTTGTTTCTTATGGCAAGCAGGCTTTCTTTGCTCATGGCAGTAAAAAACCGTTCATCAGCAGCAGGATATACAACTTTTATCTTTTCTTCTCTTAGATCATATTTCGCAATAAGATCATATTTCGTACTGTTAGAGCTAGCTATAATAATATTTGCCCTCCTCAAACTATAAGGAAAAAGGGCCTTATTATATCCATGGCTTATTTTGTCATATAAAGAACTGTAACCACCATAGCATAATAATTCTTTTCTATAATCAGGTATCTCAAAGATACACAATACGATTTTTGTTTTACTAAAAATGGGTAGGGTATCCGAAACAGTATGATATATATCTAATTTGTATTTATTAATAATCAAAGGGAACTGTAATTGATCCCAAACTATACGGTTAGGTACAGAAATTCTGATATAGCGTAAGTTATTCTGTTGTGGTAAATCTGGAAGTATATTTTTTTTATTGATAAAAATATAATAGTAATTTTTCTTATCAAATTTAGATAGGCTTTTAATAAGATTAAATTGATACCGAGATACGCCCTTACCATAGATTGAAAGATAAGTCGCATCTAAACCTATAATGGCCATGACCTTATCCCTGAAACTTCTTTATATATATCCATAACCTTACCCAGCATTTCTGATAAAGAAAAAAATTGCTTAACCCTCTTATACCCCTTCTCTCCCATTTGCCTAGAAATCTCTGGATTACTAAGGTGGTATAAGATTGCTTCTGCTAATTTATTTGGATCTTTCGGGGGGATTATCGTACCGGTCTGGCCATCCAAAACGATTTCGGTATTGCCTCCTATTGACGTAGTAATCACGGCTTTTTTAGCTGCCATGGCCTCCAGAATAACTACCGGCAGCCCTTCTGTATGTGTTGAAGGCAAAACAAATACGTCAAAGGCATCCATTAACTCCATAATATCTGCCCGGTATCCAGTAAAGATAATTTTTTGTTTTAATCCTAAATCGCTTACCGGTTTTTCTAATCTCTTTTTGTATTCTCCTTTATACCTAAGATCCTCGCCTACTAACATAAATATGGTATCAGAAAATCTTTCCGTGACCTTTTGAGCAGCCTTAATCAAAACCTCTTGCCCTTTACTTTCATCGAGACGGCCGATCTCTCCAACAATGTATTGATCATGCCTTAAGCCAAATTCCTCCCGAATTTTAACCGGACTGATTTTATAATCAGCGATGCCTGTATCAATACCATTATATATTACAACAATTTTATCCACCAGGATCCCTTGTTTTATAATTTCTCTTTTTACAAATTCAGAAACTGCGATCACCTTAATACAGAAAAGCCTGCTTGTAATCCAATTGATTAAAAACTGGTAACTTCTTACAATTAGATTAAGATTCATAAAGTCTGGAGTATGGGCATGGTTAATTACAGGCACACCTGCTATCCATCCTCCCAGCCGGCTTAAAATAGTTCCGGCCAAAGGAGCATGAGAATGTACCAACTTAATATTTTCTTTTTTAATGATGCGGGCTAACTTTATTGCGCTATCAAACCTAAATGTCCTTCGAGTATCAATGTTATATACTCTTATGCCCTTTTCCCTTAAAAGATAGGTAAATTTACCTTCGGTGGGAGAATTTACAACCGCGCCGTAACCTTTCTTAAGAGACTCCTCAATAATCCTAAGGCAGATCATATTTCCGCCTGTGATTTCGCCATCTATTATGGGATACAAAATATTCAAGTTATCTCCAAAAGACCTTAATGAACGCAAAATGTCCGTTGCTTTAGTATTTAAAAGCCAAAATCGTATTATCGCTTGCCCACCTTTATATCTAACTTATAATTAGTGTCTTCTATTGGTATAATTATCATCTAGAATTAGGCAAATAAATAGTTATAACTGGATTATTATAACTATCTTTTGATGGAATGCTTCTTTTATATGTAAATTTTTTTGCTATGTGATAGTTGTCCATAATAAAATTTTTCCACTTGAAATGATTTTTTAATAAATCCAAATCATCATCAAATGACACGATACATGGTTTCATCTTCGTTAATCTATCTAATATAATCTTATCTACGTCATCTTCATCTATAGATTTACAGCCATCACTACCTTTACAAAAATAAATAATTTTCCTGACCTTCTTAAGATTTGATAAATCTAGAAAGAATGCAACTAAATCTTCTGGAAAAAGAGGCTTCTTATTAGTTAAACCATAGAATGTTGGAAAATAGGATGTCAAAAAAATATACTCTGGAATATCCTTTTCCTTATTTATATACTCACTACTAGGAACATAAAATTTTTCATAAGAATTAGTAAGATATATGCCCTTTATGCCACTTATACGGCCAACCGGCATCTTTATAAACATATATCTTAAATTTATAATCTTAGGTAGGGTAACCGATAAAATTAATATACACGAAGTAGCGGTTGTTAAAAAGATTCTGGATGTGCGTTTCTTAACGCTATACAGCGAGTATGAAAAAAATATAATTCCAGGCTGTAAAAGATACTGGCCTACCCACAACCATAGCTGCCCTGCCCCATCTAAATCGGGATAGGATACCACTGATACGGAATAGTAAAAATAGAGCGATAGCAAAAAGCTTAGTAGGTAAAGAAAAATAGATAAATAATCAATAGGTGGAACATCTCTTAATCTTTTTTTTATTACTGTTGTATATAATATTATACTGATAAATACCCCGGGAAAAACAAATATAAACCAATAAATAATATGTGAAGAGATCAGGTTAATAAATGTGATTATATTATAGATAGTACTGATATCTTTTAAGTTGTACATATGAAGAGAGTAAAAAAAGTCCTTAACCAATTTTATGGTATTAGGAAATCTAAAAATAATTTTGTCCTGGGTTGATAAAATAAAATGCATAAAAATATTTTTAAAAAATAAACCGCCTGTGAGAAAGTATGTGATTGAAACTGCGACCGTAAAAAATGAAAACAGATAAAAAATATTTTTCAATAGCATAAAGAAGCCGAGACGAATAGAAAACAATACGATAATCAATAGACTCACGAAAACGAGGCTAATTCCCGTAGGGGCTGGCCGAATCAAGAATGTTATGGTTAAAAAGACACCCCACATGAAAAGATTGTCCCATTTTATATCAAAGAAAAATTTTACAACATACCATAATGTAATTACTACGCTCATCACAGAAAGGTAATGATTAAAAGAATAACATGGAAACGTGAATAGCGCAAAACTACAAAATGCCGCCAGAAGTGAAAAGTTATTTGACATTATCTTCTTTGATAAGTTATAAACAATAGTTATCCCTATCGCCCCTATAAAAATTACAGCCAAACGCATCAAAATAAGTTCACTCCCAAATAATTTTATTAAAAGGGCCCAAAAATAAATGCCTAATGGCCCATAAAACCAATAAAAATCTCTATAGGGAAGGAATCCTTCACTACACTGTTTGGACAACAGAATATCCCTAAGCTCTTCAAGTCCTATACCTGTTCGAAAAGTCAGAAGTTGTAGGATAAGGTAAGCTATTATTACTAAAAATAGAGGTGTTCTGCTACCTATGTTCTTTTTCATTTTGTTTCAATTCTATGAGAAGACTTGCAACCCATCAAAAAAATATCTGCACCTAATAAATCATCAAAAAAACTTGTGGTATTAACGGCAGACAAATTTACAGGATGAACTTTACAAAATTTTTTAAATAATCGGCTTTCTTGAAAAATATGAAAATATCTAAATGTATCTGTAATAAAGGCTGAGCCACGAATCTCCATATTTTCTAATCCTATCCGATTACCCAATCGCAATAACTCAAATCGATTAAAACTCCCTTCGTATCCTAGCTGCCATTTATTTCTTCTTTGTAGGTAGAACTTTAGTATTTCATGAGGAAAAAACCAACAGTTAGGCACACTAATAATTATGGTGCCTCCTGGCCTAACCAAATCCATATGAGTCTTAGCTATCATAAATCGTTGTGGATATCGATAATGTTCAATTGTGCCAAAAGACATGGCTATATCAAATTTTTCCCATAAGTTTTTTTCTAAATTAAGCGCATCTGCGCATAAGAAAGAGGCAGATAGACCAGCAGAATCAAAATACTTACGGGCAAGCAAAATAGCTTCTTGGCTATAATCTAGCAAGGTCACCTTAGCGCCATACCTAGCAAAGATAAAACTATAGACTCCAGTACCAGCTCCAATTTCGATTATTTTTAAGCCATTTATTTTTCCTAAATATTTCTCTATGTAGCGGATAATCTTTCTTCCTCTTACTCCTTGAATCTCTCGTTCTACCCACAAACGAAATTCTTTATCATCCTTTGTTTCTGCCCAGATTCTATCCCAGGCTTTAAGATTATTCATTTATAGCAAACTCCGATTAATTCTGTTGCCCACCATATCTTTTCTTTACTAATGACGAAATCCCCAGAATCTGCTTCATCCCATGAATGCGTTAGTAAAACATGACAAATCTTTTTTCTTATGTAAGAAGATAATAATGCGCGTAGATGAAAAACATCGATTTTCTGTAGGTAATAGTGTAAAAATGACTGTAAACGCCTCTGACCAAAAATCTCTACCTTATTAAAATATTTCTCTAAAAGATTGCTAAAATCTTCTTGAGAAAATTCTATTTTATGGTAAGGATTTTTAGGTTTATGTAATGTTTTTTTAAAATAAGGGGTTGAAATAATAAATATCCCATCATCTTTTAATACCCGCTTGACTTCTGATATATATCTTTCTGGGTCGTCCAGGTGCTCTAAGGTTTCAAAAGAACAAGCCAGATCAAAATATTTATCTGAAAACATAAGTGTATGGATATCCATTTGCCTAAACTGCATATTCTCTTTTTGATAGTGTTTCTTAGCGTAGGCAATAGCTTCTTCGCTAATATCTACACCTATGACTTCATTTGCAACTTCACTAAGATAAAATGAGCCGTACCCTACCCCGCAGGCCGCATCCAAAACAACCTTATTTACACTATAACTTTTAGCAAAGCAATAGCGTTTTATATGGGAAGCTAATGGTCCACCGAATGTCTCGTTAGGAATAATTCGTTCGGGATAATTATTCATATTTTTTTAACTAAACCAGCTGGCAGCATAGTTACTAAAAGATGTATTCCTAAACGCGAACGAAGCAATGCTAATGGATTTGATTTTAATGCTTTCAGCGCATAGGTTCTAAACATTCTAAATTGCCTATCCATATAGTAGGCGTTGGCCAAATGCATATAGAAATTATACCGGATTCCCTTACCGTAGGCAGAATCACAATTAGAATCTAACAAAGCGAGGTGCTTTAAGGCAACATTAATGCGTCCTCGAATAAATTCATTTCTAGATGTCTGTGACTGATGTTGGCGGTACATAATTAAAGGCTCGGGGATAATACCGATGCGGTACTTTAAGGCAAGACGTAAGTAAAGGTCCCAATCTTCTAATGCTTCAGCGTGAGAATCAAAAACTCCGATTGTATCTACACATTCTTTCCTTAACACTACGCTTGAGATAAACATAACACATAACTTACTCATTCCTTCATAGGTGTAGCCTATATGAATCGCTTTTTTATATAACTGAAGATGTTGTTTTGTTTCTTGTCCTAATATATGGCCATGCTCATCAACTACCTCTGTAAAAGTATTAACTAATCCGATATCGGGATGAGCATCTAAAAATTGAACTTGCCTTTCTAATTTATAGGGTAACCAGATATCATCGTCATCTAAAAAGGCGATATACTCTCCTTTTGCAGCCTTTATTCCTTTATTACGGGCTTCTGACCTGCCCCTATTTTCCTGGTATATGTAATAAATACGAGAGCTGTAATTCTCTAGTACCTGCCTGGCATCATCGGTTGATCCATCATCAACCACGATAACCTCCAAATCTTTAAAAGTCTGGCTCAAGACACTATCAATAGCTTCACAAACATAATGAGTACGGTTGTAAGTTGGAATAATTACGCTTACCTTAGGCATACTTAAATCCGATTTTGCTTAAGACTTTGATTAAGAAGGGTTTTTTAGGGTTAAACACCCTGAAGAATTCTTTGCGTAATTTTTTTAATTTTGAAGGGGCCAAACCATAGGGTAAAAAGCTTATTTTATTATTCCAATAGGTTTTCGGATTTTTATTAATCAAGGTCCCGTATCTCGGAACGATCTCATAGAATCTTGAGCCCGGGAACGGCTGAGCATAGCCAATATGCCATCCCCATAAAGATAATTCCTTAGCAAAATTAATAGTATCTCTTATGGTTTTTTCTGTTTCTGTAATATTGCCTATCATAAATGTAGCCGATATGTTTAACCCCGCTTTTTTTATGATTTCAATTGTCCTTCTTACCTCTTGTACTGTTTGTCTTTTGTCTATTGCTTTTAGTACATCATTATTTCCCGACTCTATACCTATACCTATATTATAGAATCCTGCTTTTTTCATTGCTATGTACATCTGGAGATTATCTATGCCTGTCCGGGAAAAACAGTCCAATTTAATTTTCAGATTTCTTTTTTGTATTGCATTACAAAATTCAAATACGCGCTCTTCATTAATTGTGAATATGTCATCCAAAATAGAAAAATCATTTATATTTAACGTCCTTTTGATTAATTCAATAAAATCCAATACATATCCTACAGAGTGGTACCTCATACGGTTATCTCTGTATTTTTTATCTAAACAAAAGAGGCAACTATATGGGCAACCACGGGAAGTCAAAATAGCAAAAGAAACTCCCCCCCAAGCCAACATTTTAATTAAGCTTTCTTTTGGCAAGGGTATAGAATCTAAATCGGCGATTGGTTGAGCCGTACAAATCTTTCTGTCTTTAATAGTGTTACTTAAAATTTCTAATAGTGCATTTTCACCTTCTCCCCTAACAACAATATTTCCGGCATCCAATCCCTCTTCAGGTAAAACCGTAAAATGCAATCCTCCGTATATAAGTGGTGTTTCGAATCGTTTTTTTATATATCTGCCTAATTTCAAGGCATCTTCTGCTTGGGATGTTATGGCACTTATGCCAACATAGCGCGGATTCCACTGTTTGATGTGTTTAAGAGTCTCTGAAAATAAAGCTTTGTGTCCGTGGCGGTCTATTATTTTTACTTCAAAACCGAATTTTTCCAAGTAGGATGCTAAATCCAATAGACCAAACGGAATGGTCTTTAATCCGTCATCCAAACCATGGGCTCTTATTAGAACTAAATCTACCCTATCCATTTTACATACAACTCTTCGGTATCTCTCACCATTCTTTTTTGAGTAAAGTATTCATCAAAATGAATTCTTGCGGCTAACCCCATCTCTCTTGCTTCTTTAGGGTAGCCTAACATCCATAATATGGCTTCGGCTAAAGCCCTGGAATCCTTAGGCGACACAAGAAGGCCGGTCTTTCCGTCTATCACCGAACGTCGCATTCCTCCTACGGCAGTAGCTACAACCGGAACCCCCATTGCAGAAGCTTCAATTACGGAAAAACAAAGACCCTCAAACAAAGAAGGCATAACCAAGATTTCAAAAGCACTCAAGAGCCGAGTAATATCTGTCCTGAATCCGGTAAATATAAAATAATCCTGTAAGCCTTTTTGTCTGACCTTTGCTTTGAGTTCAGACCCCAATTCTCCTTCTCCAACAATGAAAAATTTTACGGATTTAAATCTCTCTATGACAAGAGGCGCGGCTTCAATCAGATACTTCTGTCCTTTTTGATAACTCAGGCGCGCAATATTTCCAATTATACGACAGTTATCGTCAAGCGAAAATTCCTTATAAATATCTTTCTTAGTGTATTCCCGGATGAATCTTTCATGAGGCAGACCATAATAAATAACAAAACTCCTATCCATGGATATCTTATCCTTTTTAATGCCTGTTTCTCTATCATATTCGGAAGTGAATATAACATAAAGCCCACAATATCGAAATGCAATCTTTTCAAGTATTTTGCCTTTTACGTTGTAGCGTCGATTGAGTTCTGGCGTATGATGAGTCATCACTAATATAGGCACACCTGCTAATCGCGCTGCTATAATTCCATTAAGGCAAGGATCGTTGAAATGAACAAGATCTGGCCTTATTGTGTGAAAGAGCGAACATAAATACCGTATAATTCGATAGTTACTAATAGTTAAAGAATATGGATGAACTGCAATACCTAATTTGCCTATGCGCTCTCTTAAAGGAGATAGCACAGGATCGTCAGGACAGATAAAACCTATCTTGAACTTTGATTTATCCATACCCTCTAAAAGAAGATATAGATACTCCTCAGTAGCACCTAATGCCAGATTTTGTTGAAAGTAAACAATAAGCGGCTGTCGCATATAAATATTTTTATTAGTTTAAAATTTAATCTTTTTCCTAAGCGAATCTTTAAGTTTTTCTATTTGATACCGATATCTTCGATATACATGCTGAGAATTGACTAGGGTTTCTATTTTATTCATAAGTTCACCGCAATCTATCAGATTTATTTCTTCATATTCGAAAGATTCTTTCCAGAAAAGGTATTGAATACGGCCTTCCTCTTTAAGATGCCTCCCATAAGAAGATGGAAAATGATATTTCCAATAGGCATTGATAAATGAGGGTTTGACTAAAAAATAAAGTTTATTGTCTTTTATCTCAATAATCCAACGATGATGATGATATCCTGCATAATGCCGGGATTCTATTCCATAGCTAAGCTCGGTAATTTTAGACGGAGTTTCAATATATCCTTTTTTTGCAATCCTACAAATCTCAGAACAGACAAAAACTGGATCACGGATATCTTCTAAGGTATGAGAACAAATAACAAAATCGATCTCTTTATCCCTAAATGGAAAACGCTGTCTGTCACAAATGTCTCTCTGAATCCAGGTTTCTTTAGTAAAATACTCTTTCCCTGGACCATCGCTTCCTCCTGTGCCTCTCGTTTCATAGGGCATAAAATCTATAATCCAATTAGCCCGATTAAAAGGACGAAACCAACCGCCAACATCAAGGACAATGTCTTCTTTTTTTATCTGCAGCAATATCTCTTGAGCATTCTTATCATACATTATTTTTATTACTCCGATGTGTATATTCTTTTACAGATAAACGGCTAAATATTTTTTTTACATAACAAATTGATGAACATTGCTTTTCGTCCGATCTCTGCTAAATTTTTTATGTCTTGTGGAATTTCATAAAGCTTTCTATCCTTATAAAGGACCTGAATAAGATTAAATCCTAACTCACTCAATAATGTAAGTAAGCCTTCTGGAGATGTCCCTGCGATTTCTAAAAAAGCTGAATTAAGTTCGATTATAACTTTAAGCCAAGGATTCCTCTTTATCAAATCATGCATCCCTTCTAAAGCAATCTTCTCTGCACCTTCAATGTCTATTTTAATAACATCTACACGTGGCCAATTTTTCTCCGCAAAAAACCTATCCAAAGGCAAAACATCGACATTAACTTTTTGACCTGTTATGTCCTTTATCTTAAAGAAACTGGTTCCTGTGGATTGCCCCAAATACAAAATACTTTTCTTTTCTCTGTCCCCTATCGCGATGTTGAAAGGCTCTATAATTCCGTTAAGCCTATTTATTGCAGTATTTTTTTTTAATAGAGTGTAATACGCGGGATCGGGCTCAAACGCATATACCTTACCTCTATCTCCTACAAGCTTTGCTGCCAGTAAACTATAATAACCAATGTTTGCGCCTATATCTACTACAGTCATTCCAGGCCTTACTATCTCCTCAAATACCCTACGAGTTTCTGGTTCATAATTAAAGGCATAGAGCCAGCCAAACCAGCCTCTTTTATCAGGACTACAATGGTACATAATCAATCCTTCGGCCTCTATTGGTTCAGGGACTTTAAAATGTAAAGCTTTATAGAAAAGCACTTCCATCCTCTGCCCTAACGTCTTCTTGCCTAGCCTTATCTTAGTGACTCTTGTCTTGGATACCAAAGGGCCAACGAAGTGGTATGAGCGAAATGCCAACTCTCGTAATCTTAGGTTCATCAATCGAAGGAAATCCATAATCCTTATTTCTCTAACCTTTATTCTCTTTTAATCTATACAAATTAACCCAGCCTACCGGCCCTCCCATACCCCAAACATCAGCCGGGCCAAATACTTTATCTAAGTAATAATTTTTTTCTATATAACTTTCTATCCTAAAAGAGAGAAATCTGTAATCTTTCAAAGAATTACCAGTTACAGTTAAAAATATTTTCGGTCTTTTTTGTTCCATTTTAGATATTATTTTATCTTCAAATGAGGCTAATATTGGTCCTATCTCTTCTTTTTTATCCGCAATCTTTAATAAAGTTCTTACGTCTTCAAAAATAAATTCTTCGAATTCAAAAATATTTTTCTGTTTAGTTAAGAAACTAAACTGTGGGTAATAACCTCCAACGGCCATTTTATCTTCTTTATCAAAATTACTTGTTAAATAAAACGATAATGATTCATATAGTTCTTTCTCGTGAGGGCTAACAAGAATCCCCTTGGCCCGCTCTAAGCATAGAGGTTTAGTATAGATTCTTAATCTTTTGAATATCGAGTCGGGAAAATGAAAAAAATCTAAGAAAATAATACAGAATAAAAATAATACAATTAAGTTCATTGTAATTATAAGTCTGTGAGAATAAATATTTTTAATACAATAAAGTATATAGACAATTAGGATAAATGGAACCTGGGTATTATATGCCCTACACATATAGTGAGTTGCCATCAGGTTGTCTAGAAAAATAAATATTGAAAAGATAGCTAATAATAAGAGGAAATTTTTATCCTGTAAAATTTTCTCTTTTAGCTTTTGCCCAATCTTATTAAATCTAAGGACAATATATATTAAGAAAATTAGTAGGGAGGCTATAAAAGGAATAAAAAAAATAAAATTATCAAAAAAAGCAACTGATAATTTTTTAAACTCGGCAAATGAAGATATCTTTATAATATCAGATACTGGAAATAGCCCTTTGAGAGTCTTAACTAAAAATAAGGTCAGATTCCCTCTCGCTATATATCCTATAAAGGCACAAGACAAAAATGGATAGGCTACAGTTAGATGTCTAAGTTTAGTCTGAGAATAGAAATATAAGAAAAATATCGAAATCAAAGAAACTGCGGATATGAAAAATACTAAATAACTCTTAAATCTTTTTTGTAATGGCGATGAGACATTAAATAATAACAAAAATAGAGAAATAGCAATAAAAAAAAGAACTCCCCTCATTAAAGGCTTTGTTAATATTACAATCCCGGCAAAGACGCCTGCCCAAAAAAGGCTAGAGATCTCTTTGTCTATTCCAATATATCTAAAAATCATCAATAGACAAGCCAATTCTCCTAAAACAACAAACACATGATTAGATGTATAATGTGGCACGTCAAAAAAGATAACGGATAAAAAAGCAGCTATGCCAGCCCAGTAACAGGGCATTATTTTTCTAGCCAGAAAATAACTAAGTGGTATAACTAAAGAGCCAAATAGCATATAGCTTATTCTTAAGACTATTAAATTAACACCAAATATCTTCATAATAAATGGATAAATAAAAAGGGAAAATGGACCGTATATCCATTGAAAATCCCGATAAGGCAAATAGCCCTGCATCGTTAAAAAATAAGCATTCGCATCGCGGCTTTCTTCATAATTCATCCCTAAGCGAAAGCTTATTAGATGCTGTATATAATATATTAAAATAACTATAAAAATAATTAAAAAATCATTGTTTTCCTTATAAAAGGTTTTTATTTTTGCCATCTAATTAATTCATTCGGATAAAATATTACAATGTTAAATTTTGGTTAAAATTTCTTTGCCATATCTTATAGGAGGATTTTTATGGTTTACAATATCTGACAGGCTATTAACATCTATTTGATTAAACCCTAAATCATAAAGCGGGCCTAACTTTTGTTGAAGACGAAGTATTGCCTCTAACATAACAAAAGATAAAAAAATATAAACTATAAGGGCTATTCCCTTACGCACAACATTTATGTATCCTTTTAGAAAATCCTATTACTGGTTTAGGCATTTATCAGCCTCGGTACTTTTAGCCAATAATTCCTTAAGATATCTAAAATCCTGCGAATTTATCCCTTTTATAATTAACATAAATAACAAATATATAAATACAGCTATAATAAGCTTAAAGATTGAAGCTAAGGGCAGGAAAGAATGGACTAAATAACCGGTAACCAAAGCTACGGTCAGCGGTTTAAACATTGCCTTAATGGCTGCCACGGCAAACATGCGTGTTTTTTTGAAGGAATAGGAAAGCGGGATCACTAAGCTATAGGAAACCAAAGAAGCTACTGCGGCGCCCATAAAACCATAAATAGGTATGAGAATCAAATTTAAAATAAGATTGACGATAGCAAGAAAACCCATAAAGATGATATCTAAATATTGTAGGCTAATAGCTAATAAAAGAAAAGTATGCATGACACTAAATGATATAAATAACGTGGACCAGCTTAAAATAGCCACCGCTACAGATGAAGGTAAAAAATGATTCCCGTAACAAACAAGCGTGATTTGCCTGGAAAAAAGCGTCGCCGCCATTGCTATCAGGCTAAAAAATATCATCAGGTATTTAAAGCTGGCTTCATATGCTTCTTTAAATGACTCCCCAGAAGTTACGGCATATTGAGAAAGCAAAGGGAAAACTGAGGTTAAAAAAGCCCCAACAATCACAAGCGGGGCCTCTATTAACTTTACCGCTGCTGCATAAAAACCTAGGGCCTCATTTCCCTTGATATGAAAAAGCAGAAGCTGGTCAACGCGACTATAAATGCTTACAAAAATACCATTGATAATCAAAGGCCAAGAATTTATCATTATCACTTTCCAGACTGCCAAATTTATTTTTATCTTAAAACTCAAAAATCTTCTCGATAAATAGAATGCCAAGATTATCTGAATACCATAGATTAGCAGGTTTAGAATAATAAAATAAGGTAATTTTGCTTTTAAAGAAATTAAAGTAACGGTGCATAAGACTAAGGATACCTTGGTGCTTACATTGACCCCTACGATATATTCCATTGCCGATTTTGCCTGAAAGATATTATTAAAGAGCGTGCCAAAGGAGAACAATAAACTTAAAGAAGCAACATAAATAAGCATATTGATATCCGATGCATAATTCATCCATGGTAATATAATCCAACATAGTAAAATTCCTATTAAAGAAAGAAATATCTTTAAGGTAACGGCGCTGCCTAGAAGCTGCGCTCCTTTTTTATAATCGCAAGCTAGTTCGCGTAGGATAAAATAATCAATCCCCATTGCCGCACAAAGTTGAAAAAACGACAAAAAGGCATAAATCAAACTGTACTTGCCAAAATCCCCAACCCCTAAATAACGGACGAGTAAAAGCGCAACAAAAAAACCAATGATACGCTCTATGATATTACCAGAGAAAAGAAAAAATGTGTTTTTAATGACTTTTCTGGCCTTGTTAATTAACATTCTAGAGTTTTATTTGTTTATCAGTATACTATGAAGATTTTTCCAAAAAGAAGGCATCTTTATTAATTCTTTAATAAATTTCCCGTGATGGTTAAAGTCGCCGTATTTTTCTATAAGGCTTTGGATTGGTTTTTGAACGCAAAACTCAACCAGCTTCTCTATCTGCTTATCACTTAAATCTGCGATAAGCTTTCTTAAATATAGGCCCATAGTCAAATCAAATTCGATTCTTTTCTTCCAGCTAATTTCATATCGGCATAAGAAACTACTGCGAAAATCTTTTTTCCTAAACGCTGCGATAATGGTCTGGGCAGCCAAATCTGCGCATAAAAGGCCAAAGTATATCCCGCCTCCGGTAGTAGGTTTTACTTGGCCAGCGGCATCCCCTACCACTAAAACCCGGTTGGTATAAGTTCTATCTATTGCTCCCAAAGGTATGGGCCTTCTAGTAATTTCAAAATCATCCCCATCGTTGCCAAGGCGGCCCTGAAACTTAAGATTACTAAGAAAGGACCTTAAGAAAAAAACAGAATCATTCTTTGTGCTTAAGCCAATACGCAACCTATTTTCTTTTAAAGGAACAATCCAAGCAAATGAATGCGGCGCAATATTGTTGCCCAAGAAAACTTCAATCTGCCCATCCCCTTGCCCGTTAACTTGAACTTGAGCACAATCCAAAAAATTTGCCGGTTTGTTCAAGCCAATATACTGATGCAAGTTATATTTTATACCCGTAGCCAATACAGCAACTTCGCTTTTTAATGTTGCCTCGGTATTATCAAAAACTATGGTTTCTTCTACGTAGGCATCATTTATTTTTAGTCCCGTACAGCGGCAATCAAGAAGAAACTCAACCCCTGTTTTTTTTGCCTGGCGCCAGAGATTTTGGTCAAAAATTGCCCGGTTAGTTGCATATACCAAAATATCCCTACTTGCCAAGCTTACCTTTAAACCTGAAGGAGCAAGAATTAAGGCAGACTTAAATTCATTCTCTATTGCTACATAAGAGAGATTAAATTTGCTAAATGCTTCTTTACTTATGAGCCCAGTGCAAAATTTTGGCCTGCCAATCTCTTTATCCTCCTCTAGGACTAAAATACGAAAACCCTTCTCTGCAAGCTTTATTGAAGTGTATATGCCTACCGGCCCTGCTCCAATTATAACTACATCATATTTATGATTTAACCTTGCCATATTAAAAATTATTCTAACAGATTTTATCACCCACCAAGATTATAATCTTGGTATTTTTATTCTATACTATTTGCCCTATCGCTATAGCGATAAAAAACTAAGAGCATTACTAAAATCCAAAAAGGAAACACTAAAATATTTCCTGCCGAATAAATCCAGCTTTCATAAAAACAGCATATTAATCCGGATATTAATGATGCCTGCAAGGCATATCTTAAAAGAGGTGCGTTCGCATTTTGGCGTTTTAAAAATAGTTCCTTAAATAAAAGTATAAATAGCGGAATAAAAAACAAAACAAACCCCAATAATCCTAACTGTAGCGTTATTCCCAAATAGGCATTATGAACATAAGCTCCTGCGTGTTTGAAAAACACTATTTTCTTTAACTCCATAATCTTGTCTTCTACCCCAAAACCATAACCAAAAAACGGCTTATCTATTATAAGATTTAAGGCGGTTGGCCAGATTTCCAATCTACCGCCTAAAATCGGGATATTTTCAGATCTAATATAAACTAAGAAGTATTGTTTTATAAATGTTTCTATTGCCCAACCTAATATCAAAATAAAAGATGCTAAGGAGAAAAAAATCAAAGGCTTATATTTTTTTGAAGAAGCATAAATAAAGTACCCTAAAGCAAATGCCGTAGCATTTAACGAACCCCGTGCTCCTGAAAGTAACAAACCTAACAAAATCATCAAAAAAACCAATAATGCGTTTTTCTTCTTCGTTTCTAGAAAATGCCAGAGGCTAATAGGCAAAATTATGGCAGATAAAACCCCCAAACCATTTGGATTTTGGAATATCCCCGTAAACCTGCCGTACAAAAATGGCCGATAAGGACCGAAAAATATCATTAAGTAGCCTAAGGTAAACAAAGGCCACAGAACCGAAAGAATTAAACGGGCAACTTTTTCCGGGCCCTGGTCATAAGCATATTTCCAAATAATCCAGAATACGCAAATATATAACATCAAAATTGTAGTTGCCCGCTCTAAAGTTAAAGACGGAAAAGGTGAATAAAAACTGGAAAGAAAAGCATAAATAATAAAAAGAATAGCTATGATATCAAAAGATTTAATCTTACGTACCGTCCGGCCAAGAAGAATATCTCCAAAGGCATAGAAACTCAAAAGGATAAAGAATACCCAGCGTAGCTGTAAAGCGATTTTTCCTATATTAGCAAATTGGACGCCAACAATCTCAAGGCACAGGATAGTAAGAAAAATTAAGATGCCCCGGGAAAAGAATAATAAAGAAATAAGGATAAGCCCTAAAGGTAAAATTATAAATATTTTGTTATCCATCTTTAATCTTAACGAAGGTAATGAAGCTCCGTGGACTTAAAGCCCACGGTTTCCTAAAATGTGTTGAAAGCGAAATCCCGACCTCCGACGATTCTGTCGGAGCGTCGGGATAAAGATTACTTATCTTTAATATAGATTCTTTTATTTTGAACGGATATTTCCTCTCCGGTAACTTTTCCTTCACGGATTCCCGTTCCTTGAGGCGAATCCCATTCTATATCAGTGCCACTAATCATTCCATGCCGCCAGGTATCCTCTTTTTTTATCCAGACATCGCCACTTTCATTATAAACAACTGGATGCGTAACATAACCGTAAGTTTCTCCGCGCCACCTAGTAACCCAACTAGATTCTGGAGAAAAAAACCATCTAAAAGGGTTTACTCTATATCTTATAGGCTCGTATTGCCCATCTACAGCTGTTTTTCTTTGGGCAGCTATTTCTATCCATCCGTCACCGATATACTGTATTTGATCAGCACCTACCCCTGTCAAAGATGTAATAATCCATTTAAGCCTAGCTGTTTTAGTTGTTGCTTTTTCTATAAATCCGAAATAAAAAATAAGCACTGTAATCAGTAAGATAAAAACGGTGGGGGGCCGAAAAAAAGCAAGCCATCCCTGATAACGCCAGAATTTTGAAAAATTGTATTTTATTTTCTCTTCTAACTTTTCATATCCATCCAGGCGCCGCTTTTGAGAAACCCATTCTATAGATTCTTTATTCGACCTTGTTTTAATAATGCGGTATCTTAGAGAATATATGCCTTCTTTATAATCATAGGCGCCATCGGGGTTATCCTTGCCAAGATAAGGATTTCGTTGAATCTTTTTCCTTAAAATTGCAAATCTTGCTTTATGGAATGAATCCATTATCATAAAAATAACCCCGCACCTCTTATTACTTAGGTATGCGGGGCCTTTAATACATTTTTATTTTATCCTTTGAAAACTGAATAACCTATGTCCCTTCTTTTTCCTGATTGTAATATTTACCGTAATGTTTGTAATGATAATAATAACCGTAACGCATTTCTATTTGAGGGGAAAGGTTATTAAGGACTATGCCTTTAACCGAAGCGCCTACCTCCATAAGATGCATCTTGCTGCGATTAATTAGATGTCGAGAGGTGCTACCTACCCTATAGATTAAAATTACCCCGTCTAATTTAGGTGCAAGAATAGCCGTATCCGCTACTGCCAATACCGGAGGAGAATCTATGATTATAATATCGAATCTTTCTCTTAGGCTTTCCAAAAAAGGCGCTATTTTTGAGGATTGTAACAGTTCTGCCGGGCTATTAGTCGAAGAGCCGCTGGTTAAAATATTTAGGTTATCTAAACCCGGTAATTTCATGGCATCTGTAAACCCTATATCCCCCATTAAAATATCGGTAATGTTACGGATCCCTTCTTCAATTTTAATTGCGCCGCTTAAAATATCGCTTAAGCCCGGCTCTTTTCTCTTTAAACCAAAGATCTTATGGATTACGGAGCGCCGCATATCAGCATCAATTAAAAGCGTACGCAAGTTACACTGAGCCATAGCAATAGCCAGATTAGATGCAGTAATAGATTTACCCTCCATGGGCTCTGAACTGGTAAATAACAAAATCTTTCCTTTTTCTTTGCCTTTAAATACTTCATTTTGTATATTTGTCCTTAAAATACGGTAGGCTTCAAAAATTGGCGAAGAAATAGAATAATGAATAAGGAGTTGGTTTCTTAGCTGTAATATCTTATCTTTTCCGACAGATTTTTTTAGCCAAAGTCTCTTAATAAACCCTTTATCATCTTCTTTTTTTAATTTTAAATATGGAATTACGCCTAAGGCAGGCAGCTTCAAATAACTTTCTACATCCTCAATTGTACCCATAGAGACGTCTAACTGCTCAACCAAAAATGTCCCCGCCAGGCCCAACATAAGACCTATCACAATTCCTAAAAAATAATTTAAGCGCTTATTGGGACTGATCGCAGAGGTAGGAACATCTGCAGGATCAACTAAAGTTACATCCGGTATCTTCTCTGCCTCGGCAACATAAGCAAGCTCTAATTTTTCCCTTGACATTCGATAAAGATTGACATATATCTCCACATTACGCGTAAGCCGGCTATATTCTAATTCTTTTTCCGGCATCTGCTTCAGTTGTTCTTTTAGTATTGAAATCTGCTCTTCTGTCTCTTTAACGTCCGGATGAAGTTTTGTATACTTACGTAAAAGCTCTGACTTTTTTGCTTCTAAATCAGATAATCTATTTTGAAGAGGAATCGCGATTCCTGAAGGAATCTCTTTTTCTTTAAAATTGGCTAAGGCCTCTTCAGAACTCTTCAATTTCGTCTCCAAATTACTTACGCGGTCTTCGAGAAATTTCCTTACATGACGAGCTTCTTTAATTTTATATTCTAAATCAAGCCAAACATACGCCTCAGCAACCTTATTGGCAATCTGTGCGGCCATTTGCGGATTTCCATGCACAACATAAATACGGATTATATTCGTATTAGGAATAATCTCTGCAGAAACCGCTCCTTTTAAAGAGCTAGCGATGTTACTAATCTGCTGAGGAGTGGCATCTTTTCCTGCAAGGCCTAATTCTATAACTGCCTTCTCTAAGGTAGGCTGACTGGTAATGATTTTTGCCTGTGACATTAGGGGATCTCCTGGTCTTACCATAACCGTTTCCGTAAACAGTTGAACAAATGACCTACTCACCTGCCAATTAACAGAAGCCATAGCTCGATAAACGGGTTTTTGTATATTGGTATAAATCACAGATGAAATTACAACTAAAAAAAAGACAAAAAGCATAACCCCGCGTCTTTTCTGGATAATCTGCCAATAATCACGTAAATTTAATTCATACTGCGGCATTTTTGTCCTAAAGCTATTTTATACATAACCTATTCTTTTTCAGTGTCTTAAATTTATCATATATACACTTCTTTGTCAAATTATTTAGTTTTCAGTGTTTTTAATAATTACGTCACTTTTTTCAAAATTCTTGTAATATAATTCCTTTTACCCATAGCTTCTTTAGACGGAAAAAATATCTTTTTAAAAATAGACAAATATTCTTTTACTGACTGCGCCTCAATCAATTCAAAAAATATATAACATAGAAAACCATTTATGAATCGCCTTCTTATGCCATTTCGCAAAATAACCTCTCTATTTACAAATATTTTTATCCATATAAGTTTTAAAAAAAATGGTTTGAGTTTGCTTAATACCTCAAGGGGCACATCAGAGCCTAAAAGAGCCTGGGATACCATAAGTGTAAGATAAAGAGAATTTGACAATTTCCAACTTCTCGCCTTCTTTATTATGCTGTCCCAATCGAGTATATCCTTATATTTAGGCAATAATTCATTTATATCGCAAACATATCTTAACTGCCCAAAACAACTGCTACTGATCAGGTGTACAGAAAGATAAAGCAGAAGTTCCTCTTCCTTAAATTCACAATAACGTATGCCATCTTCCTCTACTGTCCTTGCGCCTCTCCATAGCCCCTCTATCCTTTCATAACTTCGGCCCATCATGGTTATATCCCAATGCAGGTCAATTATTGCTGCTTTTGGCTTCGAGAAAATATATTGCCACTGCCTACTTTTTACTTCACTATCAGGATTAAAACTATAGCCTATATCTTCTAATAACGCAGCTCCCATTTCTTTATCTTTCTCTTTTATCAAGAAATCAAAATCTACACTTAGACCACGTGCTGCAATATCATCATAAAGCCGCTTCGATAAAAGTGTCCCTTTTAAAGGCAAGACAAGGATACCTTCTCTGGCAAACAATTTTAAAATCTCCATTAGTTCCTTATGTCGACAGGTGCTTCTTGACACTATAAAAAGGTAGCCAAACTTTAACCTGTCAAATACAAATTGCGGAATACGCACGTAAGGGGCAATTTCTTTTAGCGCATTATAGGTAAAAAAAGTAACTCCGCTTCTCATAGCGGATTCGCAGAAACCCTCCCATTGTAAACCTTCTTTTATCAAATCTACGGCTTTCTTTTTCAACCTTTCGTTTAAATCTTTTCGTGCACAAAGCAACAGGAGTTCTTCAGTATTATAAAGGACGGGGTTGCCTTTTTTTAACCTATTTCTTACCTTAAATAAAAATGACCTCCATTCTACAATCAGACTTATATATCTTGATAAAAAATGAAGTATTTCTGGATAGCTAAGTGATAATTTTGCAATAATCCTATTAAAATATGCCCAAAAAGAGAGTTCTAGATTTATCTTCAGTCCATTTCTTTCTATTTGGGTTACTTTACCTACTATAGATTCTCTGATTATTGCAGGATCAAGCTTTTTTTGATTAGCGTCTCCTTTAGTAAAATAAATTACTTTTCCATCGCTTATTGTGATCTTAACTACTCTATGCACAAGTGACCAGGGGCCTAATTTATTTTGGAGAGATACGGCGATAATATCCCCTATTTTTATATCTGTCTTTTTATCAATGGGCTCTGTTTTTATCCTATCGCCATCTTTGATAAAGGGGTACATGCTTATGCCGCAGGCATACGAATAGACAGGCAGACCATCAGCTAATAATAAAAAGCATAACTTTTTAGTCAAGTCTTTATCTTGTTCTTTATCAGTATAAACTTTTTCTTCTAAGATCATTCTTATATCTTGTTATTTAATTTATGCATCATTGAAACCTAGCTGACTGGCAAATAGTTCTCTATATTTTGAACTTTTCTCTATTAGTTCTGTATGGCTTGCGCTCTCTATTTGGAAGGGGCTCTTTAAAAAATAGATTAAATCCATCTTTTTTACAGTAGATAATCTATGGGAGACTAGGATTACCGTAGAATCTCCAAATGCGCTTTTTATATTCTTGACTATTTTATCTTCTGTTTCTGAATCCAGAGAAGACATTGCTTCATCCAAAATTAATATTTTAGGTTTTTTTATTATTGCCCGCGCAATGGCTATACGTTGCTTCTGGCCTTCTGAAATCTTACAGGCATTTTCTCCTATTATCGTATCATATCCATTTGGCAAAGCCGTGATAAAATCATCTGCCTGTGCTAAACGCGCTGCTTGCATAACTTCGGCCAGTGAGGCATTTTCTTTAGGGTATAAGATATTGTTTTTAATGCTATCGTTCCATAAAAATGACTCTTGAAGGGCTATCCCAACTTGTGCTTTTAAATATTCAAGCTTCGTATCACTAATATCCACTCCGTCAATAAGAATAGCGCCTTCTTTTAATTGATAAATCCGTAAAATTAAAGCCAGCAAGGTAGTTTTTCCGCATCCGGATTGTCCTACTAAAGCTATTTTTGCATTCGCAGGGATAGAACAATCTATATCTTTGAGAACAAATTTATCTTCCTGATAGCCAAAGCAGACTCCCTTAAATTCTATCTTCCCTTGCAAAAGGGGATAATCCCTAACTCCTGGTTTATCTTTTATCTGGGGGCTGATATCTAAAGTCTCGGCAATCCGTTGGCAGGACACTGAATTTATAGTTATATTTTCATAAAATTTAGCGATCGCTTCTATGGCCGCGATAAGTTGAGCTAAATAAATCGTAAGTGCAGTCAAAGTTCCTAGGCTTAAGGCGCCCCGGCTAAGCTGATAGACGCCATAGAATACGATAAGTCCGCCTATTGTTTTGTTGAGAAGAGACCCGGAAAAACTGCTGATAGAGGTGAGTTTTGCATTTTTAACTTCTAGATCCCTTATGCCAGAAAGATTCCCCTGGAACCTTTTTATCTCATCGTCCTCCTTACCCAAAGCCTTTACCAGATAAATGTGGCTAAATACCTCATGAAGATATTTAAAAAGGCCTTGCGATTTTTCTACCATTCGGCGATTCATTTCTTTTAACCATTTTCCTAAAAAATAAGGATGGATATAAGTTATCGGGGCCAAGAGAATGGCGAATAACGCAAGTTTCCAATTAAGGTAGAAAACAATCGCTAAAATAAATAAAGATCGGGGTAACAGTGTGATTATCTGAGGAAGGGTATTACTGATAAAAATGCTGGTGGAATTAACATCGCTACTCAGTTTATAAAGATGCTCAGCGGTAGTCTGATTATTAAAAAAGCTAAGGGAAAGTCCTTGTAGATGCCTAAATAAATCTTTAGCCAAATCAAAATGGACACTAATGTTTATCCGTTGGGAGAGATAACTATTTAAAGAAGTTATGATGCCATTAAAAATAAAAATAAGTCCACTGATAATTACTAAGATTAAAAATAACTTAAAGTCTTTATTGGGGTAGGCTTTATCTATGATAAGTTTAGCAAGGTAAGGATTGACTAAACTGAGCGGTAAACTGATAAGCCCAAGAGCAATTACCGCTGCTTCTAATTTCCAGTATTTATAGAGGTATCTTTGAAACCTAGCCCCGCTGAAACTAAAAAAAATCATAAAATTTATGCAGCCTGTATCATTCTACGGATAGCTTCTGCCCGTTTTTTGGATTCAGGATAACAACTAGTAAAAGTACGCGTGCGGCTCCAACTTTGCCCTGGGCACCACTTACAATAAGCCTTTAGCTGGCAGCTATCGCATTTAAAATACTCGTCTGGCTTTAGAGAATCTACTAATTCTATCAATCTCTGCCAGCATTCGTTTAAAGAGCTCTCCAAAATCTTATATTTGGGATAATCTATCTGGACACACATTTTTAGTTCACCTGAGGGTGTAATGGCTGCTTGGTTTATACCTACGCCGCACTTAAATAGCTTAGGGTTCTTTGTTATTCGGCGCTCGGTTGCTAAATTTAATTCCTGGGGTTCTTTTTTGTTTGTTAACGACAACTCTGGGTTTATGGCTAGGGTCTTCCTGTATTTATACGGTTCTTCTGAACCATTGAGGCAGCACACAAGCATATCATCGAGACGATGGAAGGCGCCCAAGGAAGAGGCAAATCTTTGTATATGGTCTATCTGGGATTCGTTCTCTTTCAATACACAGCTCTTGAAACCTAAATTCACCTTTCTTTTATATAAAAGCTCGACGGCTTTAAATACTTTATCTCGAGAACCCCTTAATCCGGTAATGCGCTCAAACGCCTCTTTACTAATTGCCGGAATAGTAATATCTACCTTATTCGGCCTCAAGCGCTTTAATTCATTGGCAACGTTTTCGTCTATCAATGACCCATTAGTATAAATAATAACCTCAAGGCCTCTTTTTTTAGCATGCCGGAGGATTTCTATTATATCTTTTCTTAAAAATGGCTCCCCACCAGTAAAACCTAAATAAAAACAACCCAGTTCGGCTAATTGGTCTAGGATCAAGAATATTTCTTCTGTTTTTATTTCGGGATATTTTCTGTAACTAAAAGGGATATAACAATGCCTACAGTAAAAATTACAACGATAGGTTAATTCGAACATTACTCTTAAAGGAATTTGTCTCTTTTTAGCAGCCCGATGTATCTTGATATTAAATGTCTGTTGAGTATCAGTTTTTATACTCATCTATTAACTTGGGTCTTTATTTAATTCCCCTGCTCTAAATTCCTCATTTTTAGCCAATGCGCAAAAATAAGGGACGGGTGTTTCTTCCCCTCTAGTTTCTAGATATGCCCTGGCAGGACAATGATAGCAAAATACCCTTAATCTGCAATCTTTACAGGGAGAGTCAGTTCTAAACTTTTCTTTCAGTAAGTTAGGAAATAGCTTGTAAAATCCTTCCCTAAAAGATATTGTTCTTAAATCTGCGCTGAAATTTTCTGTAAACTCACAAAATTTAAGCCTTCCATAAGGGTTAATAAAAAAATGGGTAAGCCAAGCATTACACTGGTAAAGAAATCTTTTGTCTCTTGCTAAGCTGTGTTCGGATTTTAATCTTTCTTTATATTCTGCATAAATCTCTGCTTCGCTTTGCATAACCTCTTTTATTTCGCTAGGATTTAGACGGTATTTACAGGGTGTCTTATCTTGGTTTAATCTGGGAGAAATATAGCTGTCGAATCTAAATCTTTTTTTATCTTCACCAAAAAGCTTTTCTGTAAATACTTTTATTTTGGCAATCTCATTTTTATTTTGCTTTAAGCAATTTACTTTAAGCACTAAAGGCATATTTCTTTTGCTAAGTTCATAGATGTTAGAGATTGCTTTCTGAAAGGAACCGGTTACTTGCGTTATTGCTTCATAAATATCTTGAGTAATTCCATTTAAGGTGACCTCTATTGCACGGGGAGGATATTTTTGGAAAAAAGCTATTCTCTCTTTGTTGAATAAAGTTGCATTAGTGAATATATCTATAATAAATCCTTTTCTTTTAGCATAAAGGTAAATCTCCAAGAAATCTTCTCTGATTAAAGGTTCTCCGCCTGTAAAACTGATCTCTAAACAACCCTCCTGATATAACTGGTCTAATATATCCTTTATCTCTTTAGTGTTAAGTTCCGCTTCTAGTTTTTCGCTTCCTTTGCAGTAACAATGGACGCACTTTAAATTACAGCGATAAGTAACTTCAAATAAGCCTATTACAGGACGCCGCTTAGCCAGGCTTAGATAGGCCTTGGCAACAAACTTTGCATATTTTTTTTCTTTCATTTAGTTAAGTTTGTGGGGGTTATTAAAAATTATGAACGAGCATCTGATGCCGCATAACTATCAAACACAGCGGGCTTTATCCGCGTACCAGCGGCACAATAGGCTGATCCACCATACATATTTGCATTGATGCCTTGTTGCATCGCGTCATAACAGCTGCAATTTAAGACCGCTTGTTCAGGATTAAGCTTTACCCGCGCAATTTCTGGATTAAATTTTGGCTTCTTCTGCATTTTGTACCTCCTTTTTTAAAACTGAAGTTAATTGTTTTTCCACAAGTGTTTTATAAAAATTAAAGTTTGTGTTTTTGCCTTTGCATAAATACCCTATAAAACCCTTTATTTTTTTCTTCAGGGGACCCCTGAATAACTTTGATTTTGGAGTTGATACGCACAAGAGATATACATCTTCGCCTAACCAATCGAGCCACATTAAAATCATATCTTTTAATTTCAGCCTTAGTTCTTTCCTGAGATATTTTATAGCCAAGATATAGTTTAACATTTCTTTGCTTCTTTCTATTTTTATTGCTTTTATTAAGCCCTCTAAAGAAAAATTTCCATTTTTTAACAAGCGATTAACGTAACCCTGATATACAATATTTTTTTTAGATTGGTACCTATATTTTTTTGCTATGTACGCTACCGTTGCCTTTACTATTAAAAAAAGAGTCCCTTTTTTAAAATTATGGAATACCGTATTCTCCATGGAATAATCGGTATTGGTAAAAGAAAAATTATGCGTTAAGATGCCTGAATTTTTCATCTCTTGATATAATTGGGTGCCGGGAAGGGGACTAGCAATAAAAATCTCCGCTACATTAAAAAGATTACTGGTAGCCAATTTAATGGTCTGAAGGGTATCTTTTTTTGTCTCTCCGGGAAAACCAATAATAAAAAATGCTTTCGTAGCGATACCCGCTTTTTTAACCTTCTTGATGCTTTCTTCTGCCTCCTGCCAATTTATCCTCTTTTGGATAATATTATTGCGCACTCTTTCTGATCCGCTTTCCACGGCAAATGTTAAGCTCACACAACCGCTTTTCTCCATCAGATATATCAATTCATCATCTAACTTTCTTGGGAAAATTCCATTGGGAGTTATCCAAGATATAGCTAAATTTTTTTTAATTATCCCCCTAAATATCTCTTTTGCGTGGTTAATATCAAAAAGCAAATGATCATCTTCAAAATATATCTTATTTACACCGTGTTTTTTATTCAGATATTCTATTTCCGCAACTACCTTATCCGGGCTTCTCGGCCTTAATCTCCTGCCCCAAAAATTAACCGAAGAACAGAAAATACAATGATTAATGCAGCCCCTGGAGGTAATAATTGATGCGCTATTTACGCCTCCTAGTACAAAATATTTTTCTAGGGGCAATAATTCTCTTGCGGGAAGAGGCAATTCATTTAAATCTTCTATATATTTTTGTTTTGGATTTATATATACTTGGTTATTTTTTCGGTATGCCAGGCCATCTATTTTGCTTAAATCGCCATTTGCGTTTAAGGCATCCAATAAGCCCTTGAATGAATATTCACCTTCACCTATGATGATAAAATCTAAATTTTTATCCTGCATACATTCTCTGGCCAAAAACGAAGGGTGGGTGCCGCCGGTTACGGTAATTATACCGGGATCTATTTTCTTAACTCTTTTCATTATCTCTGTCACTATAGGCCACTGTGTAGAATAAAGAGTAGTTATCCCTACTACATCAGGAGATATTTCTCTAATCCTTTTGTCTATTTCCTCATAAGACAGCCCTATTTTGATAAAACACTCACCGCTAGGCACGCGTTGACGGTAACCTTCTACATAGGCATCTAAAAGATGAACCTTATACTTATCTTTTATCACCGCCGCCAAATAAGTTATGCCTAAAGGAGGCATAAGAAACGCTTTACTTAGATTTCGTATAGGCGGGAAAATCAAAAGGATATTCTTATACTTTCCTTTATTCATTTTATCTTTCTTACAAAATCTATAATCTCTTTATCCTTTCTAAAGGATAAGCTATAGCAAGGTAGGCTTTCAATTAAATTCTTTTCAAAAGATATGTTTTTACTTAATCCCCTCTTATCCCAGAAGGGTGGAAATAGATTAGGATGCAAAAGCCCAAATGCCTTTTTCTTAGAAACAGGCTGCAATGAATTCTTGCGCCCGTGGCGAATAAACAAAAGATTAACCGGTTTTGCAGAACCGGTTTTGGAAATAAGATAGTCGCTAAAATCTCCATGCCAAGGCGAACTATAAATAAAAAAACCTCTTCCTATCTTACGGATAATAATACGATCGTCATTCAAAATTTTGGCTCTACTATATTTGTGCCAGATGCGCGCTAAGGTAGTCTTGCCTGTAAATGTCTGGCCAATAAATATTCTGCCCTTATTATCGGTATCTTTTAAACCCATAGCATGCACAAAGATTCCATCTCTTTTACTCAGATAATTTATGAGGATAATCTGAAGGCTATCATATATTACATTGGTCGAATCCCAGGTTAAGTTTCTTTTTTTATCTAGCAACAAATAAACTATACCCTTGTTAAAGGTAGTATTTAAGTCAATATGCTGTTTTTTATTGGCAGGATACGCCCTTAAGATATAGCGGTTGTTTCTTTTATAAAGGGCCCAATTAATGCTCTGTGAATCCGGATGCATAGTAAGGAAAAGTCTCTTCGCCTCCTTTAGTTTAGGAAAGTCCTTCACTATTTTTACCTCAAGATTAATATGCGGCCTCTTGGATCTTTTATATATAAAATTATTAAACCGCCAGCTATCTTCTTCAGTAGCTGATTTCATTTTAAAGTTACTCTTCATTTGAATAATTATCCCGGCAATCTTTAATTTTATTCTTTTTTGAAAACCCTTGGCTTTTAGGGTATAATCTCTCTTTGAGTTTAAATTGGATATTGGGGTAGAAGTTTGTAACTTTGATTTTCTATAAATGGCTAATCTCTCAAATAAGCTTAGTTTTTTCTTCGGTTTTATCCTTTTTTTCAGCGTTTTTAACAAATGCCGCTTCGTTTTGTCAATTTTTTTTGTTTGCTCTTTTAAGATATAGCAAATTTTCCTCAACTCAGGCCTTTTTTGTGAAAGTTTATCTATATTGGCAACGCATTCAGAAATAAGGTAAGTCCAGTTAATAAGGCTTTGCTTAAACTCTTTCTTCGACTTAGTATAGTAACCATGAGAATAGCTTTTAATTATCGCCAAAATTGCCTTTTTTATCTGGTTTTCGGATGAGAGGGCTTTAGCCGCGAAGATATCTTTGTGATACCCCTTTAGCATATCTTTTAATTTTCTTGCCTCAATCCACGCTAGCGTAGTTTCAACTCTCTGCATCTTTTGTCTTGTTTTTTATTTTAAGCTTAGGAGAATTCTTTCTTGGTTAAATGCGCTAACTTACAAAAATACTCTATAGGAGATTCTATGCTCCCTGTTTCAAGAAGAGCAAATCCTGGACACCACCTGCATAAATCCCTTAATTTACAGTATTGGCATTTTGAATTAGTTTTGAAATTTTTTATCCTCAAAGACACCTCATGCTGCGCCTTTGCTATGCTATTTTCCAATAGATTTACTACTGGCTTTCTTATACTTGAGCAGGGAAGCATATTTCCATATGGGTCTACATGAAAGCCATCGCTAGTTCCAATAGCACACCTGAACAATCTATTCTTCCTATGCTGATTTGCTGTTGGGTGATCAGCAGTAGGCCTGAATTTATTATCTATATCTAAAATCTGTTGCGGGGTAACTCGTAATTTGCAGGGAGCAATATTTCCGTCAAGCCGGGCATGAAGCATAGGGTATGGTCTAAATTTTAAGCCCAATCCTTCTACAAATTCTTTAACCTGCTCCAGTTCCTCTATATTCTGTTTTGTGACCTGAGTTTTTATTTTTAGTGGTATTTTTCTTTTCACTATCATACCTATCCCCGCCATTGTTTTTTCAAAGGAATCGCCAACCCCTGATGTAGCCTCGTAAGTCTTTTTGGTAATCGCATTCAAGGTAATCTCAACAACGAACGGGGGTTTATCTTGTAAATAATCTGCTATTTTTTTAGTCATAGAATATCCATTGGTAAAAATTGTTATAATAAAGCCTTTGTTCTTAGCATATGAATAAATATCTAAAAAATCTTTCCTGGTAAATGGGTCTCCTCCGGTAAGGCCGAGCCAAATTACGCTTGTTTTGTAAAGCATATTGAGGATAAATTTAACTTGTTTTGTGTTTAGTTCTTTTTTTGTGTAGTAAGAATTATTATAACAATCTGAATAACAGTGTTTACAATGGAGGTCACATTTGAAGGTGAGTTCAAACTGACAGATATTAGATTTGTGTCTGCGCCAATTTATCATATGTGTTCGGAAACTGAAATCTTTATAGTTTAGCTTCCTCATTTATGTACTTATGACTTATGTTAATCCTAACAGGGCAATAAGCCTTAGGAACTTCTATTTTTAGCATCCAATATTATTGCGTGGCAAAAATTCAATATTTTATTTTTATCGTAGAGACAAGCTGTTCCTCTATCTACCTCTTGGAGATCAATATTTTCTATGGTAGGCCAGTGGATAATTCTTACCCCCTCCTTTTTAAGATTAACTCTATTTCCAAGGTTAAAATAAGGAACGAAATTATCTCTCCTTAAGTAACCCGTAAGAGAAAAAGTAATATGATGGGGCGTATGATAATCGGGAATTAGGTATTGAGTGAAGAGTGTTTTTTTATCAATATTTATCTGTTCTGAAAATAAATTAAGCAATTCTGATAAAAAATATCCATCCTTAATCTTGCTCTTACTACGCTCTATTCTTGCACAGCTTCTTATCCTCAGTTGGCTAATAAAGCGACTTTTCTCTACTGTAAATATAAATAAATCCTTAAGCTCTTTATCGTTTAAGCCGGGATATATTGTTACGCCAAGCCAGGTGGGCATTCTTTCAATCTCAAGATTAATCAGTGCGTCTTTCTTTAAATTCAGTATATTTTTTACACCCGATTTTCCTTTTTTCATTATATTGTAAAATTCATCCTTAAAGCTATCCAATGAAAATACAACGCCATAAAGGCCTGCTTTTTTCAGACTACGAAGATATTTCAAATCTGAAAGTCTTAGGCCGTTTGTTATCAACCTGGCAATTTTTCCTGCTTGTTTGACAATGGTAATAATTGATTCTAAATCTTCTCTTAGGGTAGGCTCTCCACCAGTTAAACATATACTATGGCCACTAAAATTATTTATCGCTTTTTTTATCTCACTTAAACTCAAATCCTTTCTGTTTGGGAAACGGGCAAAGCAATATTTGCAATCTAAGTTACATCTGTAAGTAATAGGAATTGCTAACCATTCAAACTTAGGGCAACCCTCAGGCTTAATATGCGCAAACCTGCGATAGAGATTGGCATCCTTCTCAACTAAACCCTCAAATTCGCCATGTTCTGGGCAGCATTTACGTATATATACCCATCCCTTCTCTTCAAAAACCATTGCCGGGACTTCTTTAAAACAAACATTGCACAGGCTCTGAGTTTTTTCTTTTATTACTTGCATAAATTTTAAACTTTCAGGCTTTATTTTCTGCTTTCTGTTATTTTGATTGCCTTTATCTCATTCTCTTGAAAAGTATACTGCCATTTTAATTCACTAGTTGTCGAAAGAAGCCTAATACTTTAAGTCTCTTCGTATTAACGGCCTAAGTGCAATAACGTGGGCTCCGGGGAGCAAAAAGACCCTATATTACAAAATCCACTAATTACACCCGGAAATTTCTTAATTCCCTTTTTCTCTAACAATTTATTCAATCTCTTCCAATTTATCTTTTTTTTACGAACAAAAGAAACCTCCGTAGAAAATAATTTACCTCTTTTTGTCTTTAATAAATAATTCCTCTTAAGATATCCCAACCCAAACCTTTTGGGATTGAGAAAAATAGCAGAATCGTGTTCAAGGCGGAAAGAATTTATGATGTCGTAATCACTATACCTTGATGCTTTCTTGAAGAATTTCATGTCGTCTAAAATCTCTTCTTCTGTTTGTGTAGGGAACCCTAAAATTATAAAGACGGCGTTGAATAAACCAATTTTGGATGAAACCTTCAAGAGATTTTTTATCTCCTTGGCATTGGTTCCTTTATTCATCAAATTGAGTATCCTTTGACTGCCAGATTCTACGCCCCAGGCTATAATTCTACAACCAGCTCTATACATTCTCTTGAGAATTTTGTAGGTAAAATCTCCTGTTGGTCTATTCATTAGGCCATAATAGATTTTTATTCTTTCTCTTAATAAGGTCTTACTTATGAGCTCTAAATCTGCAGCTGTAATAGCCTCATCTGCAAACCAGATATGATGGATTCCCATTTTTTGATAATGCTTAATTTCTTGAATAAAATTAGAAATCGACCTAGTTCTATATGGATTAGAATAAGCTTTGTGATGTGCACAAAAGGTGCAGGCGTCCCAAAAACACCCACGAGAGAAGAGCATTGGTAAAACCGGCTTGGAAGTAAAATATCCACTTAAGTTATAATCACTGAAATCTGGGTATGGAATTCGGTCCAAATTATGTATAACAGACTCCTTATTTTCAATTATCTCATCTCCTTTTCTATATACTAAATTAGGTATTTCATTAATCTTTCTTTTTTTCAAGTTCTTTAAGAGACTAGTTATACTTAGTTCTCCTTCTTTATAAATAATAAAATCGATAAAATCAAAAATCTGTAAAATTGATTTTTTATCTAAATACGCAATATACGCACCACCAAAAATAATTTGGGCGTTTATCCTGGTTTTTAATATCTTCGCTAGAGCCAATGAATAATATAATTGTGAAGCAGAAAAAATTGAAAAGCCAACAATTACTGGATCCTCAGATAAAATTTTATTGATGTCATCTTTAAATAAGTTATCCTCCAGAATAATATCATTTTCTTCTCTCGGAAATTCTAAAGTGAACTTTAAGACCCGAAAAATACAAGAAATAATTTGATCGTAAAATAAATCATATGTTCTTCGTAATTTATTATATTTATACGCGTTGTAAAACTCATTTGTTTTTGAATCAATAATGCAGCTTTTGGAAACTGAAGCTGTTTTTATCCAATAAGTAAATTCTTTTTTTCTTAATATCCCTTTGCACTTTGACTTACGACTTCCAGGACATATTAGGCATAGATATGGTAGAAAACTTGAAAACTCGTTCTTATCTAAGTTATGGTAAAAATTGTTAGATAAATCCAAATTCTTTATACGAATAGATGGAATACTTTTTTCAATAAAACTCTTCAGATATGCTATACCCAGCGGAATATGTGAAAGTGAAGAAAATGGGCTAAAGATTAAACAGGCTTTCATCAGTTTTTAATTCTATAAAATTGCCTTTATCTCTTTTAGTTCTTTAAGAATCTTTTCTAATTTTTTCTCAGCATCTTCGGGATTTGTATCAAATTTCTTTAATATCTCCTTCTTAATCTCCTTAACCGTCTTCTTAGTACCGATCATATCCCATACTGCTGAAGCAGCCTTATTCAGCGTATAGATACA
>Ga0315288_10000999_pt1 | contig 35944 bp, 31 predicted proteins | sample YL17G11_20_MG_FD_203454 | JGI IMG/M metagenome (GOLD analysis project Ga0315288, IMG submission 203454) | Sediment microbial communities from Yellowstone Lake, YNP, Wyoming, USA - YL17G11_20 | ecosystem: Environmental > Aquatic > Freshwater > Lake > Sediment | place: USA: Wyoming | collected...
AGCCCGAGTTTGACACCTTGCCGCGAAGGAACCCTTGTGAATCAAGGGTTCCAGGGGACGCGAGGGTCACGTACCACTACATTCCGGGGCCGGGTTGGCGGGAGCGGGTGGCATCTCGGTGACGTGCGAGGGTGGTCTCAGACCGACCGCGCGGAAAGCGAGGTCGGCCTGACCGACAAGGTCCGTCCGGACGAGGCAGCGCCGGCCGTCGAGGTGTAGCTCCACCGCCCTTAGTTCGGAGAGGTCGGAGAGCAGGTCGTCGTAGGGCACGTCCTCGCCGAGAGCGGCGAGCTTGCGCCGCAGGGCCATCTCCAGGACCAGGGCCAGGAAGCAGATCATGACGTGGCCCCGGATACGCTTCTCGGTCCAGTGATAGACGGGCCTGAGGTCCAGCCCCGACTTGAGCTCGCGGAAGGCCCTTTCCACCTGCCAGAGGCTCTTGTAGGCCTGGGCCACCTCCTCGGGGTCCAAAGAGGAGTTGGTCCTCAGCACGTACTTGCCGTCCAGGCGGGCTTCGTCCTCGGCCGCCGCCTCGTTGATCTCCACGCCGGCCCCCACGAGCTTCAGGTACCTCCGGTAGGCGCTGTTGCCGATGAGCTGTTTGGCCTCGCCCGCCGCCAGCTTCTCCCGGAGCTTGGCCAGGGCCTCCTCCCGGACCCGGCGGTCACGCTCCCGCTCCTCCGGGTTGAGGCAGACGATATAGCGCGCCTCGCCGTGGACCACTTCCTTGACCCTGAGGTTGGGGGCGACCTCCCGGTAACGGCCGGCCCGGGCGAGAACCGCCTCGGCCGCCTTGAGCCGCCGCATCCTCACCCCCACGATGTACTGGAGCCCCGCGGCTTCGATCTCCCCGAGCAGTTTCTCCGAGACCATCCCCCGGTCGCCGACCAGGATGACGCGCCCCAGGTGAAATCTCTCCCTGACCTTGCCCAGGGTGTGCCGAAAGGTATCGATGTCCGCCGTGTTCCCGGGGAAGACCTCGTGGGCGATGGGGAAGCCGTCCCGGGACATCAGCGCCCCGACCACGATCTGGACCCGGTCGGGCCGGTGGTCCTTGGAGTGGCCGAACTCCGCGAGCCCTTCCGCGGCCCGGCCCTCGAAGTAGGTCGAGGTCGTGTCCCATAGCACCAGGTCGAGCTTGAGGCTGAAAAGGTCACGTACCCGGGCGTAAAGGGCGGGCTCGATCTCGTCCTTGTGGTCCGCCAGGAAGTCCAGGGCCCGGTAGAGGTGGTGGAGATCGAGCCCTTGCCATCGGGGTCGGTGGATGGTCTTCAGCCACCGGCTCGTCTTGAGCTTGGACGCGGGGTCGAGGAGGCGGTTCAGCACCATGGCGAACGCGGCTTCCTCGAAGTCGCTCTGGGCGGAAGAGGCCTCCACCAGCCCCCCGAGGACGGCCGAAAGCCCGATCTCCTCCCAGAGCCCGCGGAAGACCAGGGCCGGCCCCCACGACCTCGCCCGCTTGGCCCTGAGCGGCTCGCGGGCTTGCTCCATGACCCACCGCTCACGGGAGAACTTGGCCAGGCTCTCCATCAGGCGGTCCAGGGGGCCGGACCGCAGCTCCTCCAGCCGCCCGAGGTTGGCCAGCACCCGCTGCCGGACCTTCCCGCCGGCCCGCTCGTTGGCGACCAGCTGGAGGTACGTCCGCGTCGTGCCGTCCTTGTTGGCGAAGGTCTTTGTCCTAGTGAACATGGCACCAGCATTATACCATATGCCTTGGTGTTTCTACAAGTAACTAACCCCTAAGGCGTGGCACTACACCTCTGTCCTCGCTCCGACCCGAGGGCCCGTCTCATAAGGGTTTCCGGGCGCCGTGGCACCGAAAACCGGCTTTTACTGTCAAACCCGAGGCAAGGGATTCATGGGAAAGACAATAGATAGGGAAACCATAGCTGAACTGGAGAAGGCCGGAGTAGATGCTTCAGGGGAATTGGGGGAATACCACACCGTCGTCACGGCGGGTCCCATATTTTCTTCGGTCATTTCGCTTAAAGTGAAAGGACAAGTCCACCATGAGGGCTACTGGTTCTTGGAAGTGGAACCAGAACAGAGAGTCGGCTAACAATGGGTTGCAGCCGACGTTGTTCCGCTCTGCGCGCCACAACGAGGCTGACCGTTGGCCTGACGGACCGACGCCTAGCTCCGTACTAAGAAGTGCTAGGAGATCTTGATTGCCGGGAGGTACGATTTCGCAAGCAGCGGAGGCTCCAGGGTGACGTCTAGGCACGCGCTTCCTACGATCGATGCTAAGGCTCGAAGCTCTCACTTGTCATTGGCCAGTTCCGTCACCATCTCCGCCGTCTCCCTGAAACCGTACCTGTAGAGCGGCACCGGCTGGAAGCGCTTCCCCCGAGAACCGCCCAATCCTACCCTCAGGGTAGTAGGCAAAGAGCCGTTCCACAGAACCCGAACCGTCGAATTGCGGCACTTTCTCTGCCATCTCAACGCGGTATACCGGCAACTGGTTCTCGGGTCCGAAGAAGAAATGCGGACGGCCTGCCACACAGCCGCCAGACCAAACAACCTGAAGAACGTGAGTGAACCGCGCCAGCCTCCAGCTAGGTGGCAGAAGCAGGATGGACGGCAGCCCTTCCTCGCCAACCTCAACCGGATTGCGCACCTCTCCCTTCATGATGAAGCTCCGGATCGCCTCGAAGGCGTCCTCATCTCCGCGCACACGGCTATCTACCGTCAACAGATAATGGAAAGCGATTTTGGCCAGTACTCTCGGGTAGTAGTCTGTCAGGCGATGGAACGTCTGACCCGAGTTTGACACCTTGCCGCGAAGGAACCCTTGTGAATCAAGGGTTCCAGGGGACGCGAGGGTCACGTACCACTACATTCCGGGGCCGGGTTGGCGGAAGCGGATGGCATCTCGGTGATGTGCGGGGGTGGTCTCAGACCGACCGCGCGGAAAGCGAGGTCGGCCTGACCGACAAGGTCCGTCCGAACGAGGCAGCGCCGGCCGTCGAGGTTTAGCTCCACCGCCCTTAGTTCGGAGAGGTCGGAGAGCAGGTCGTCGTAGGGCACGTCCTCGCCGAGAGCGGCGAGCTTGCGCCGCAGGGCCATCTCCAGGACCAGGGCCAGGAAGCAGATCATGACGTGGCCCCGGATACGCTTCTCGGTCCAGTGATAGACGGGCCTGAGGTCCAGCCCCGACTTGAGCTCGCGGAAGGCCCTTTCCACCTGCCAGAGGCTCTTGTAGGCCTGGGCCACCTCCTCGGGGTCCAAAGAGGAGTTGGTCCTCAGCACGTACTTGCCGTCCAGGCGGGCTTCGTCCTCGGCCGCCGCCTCGTTGATCTCCACGCCGGCCCCCACGAGCTTCAGGTACCTCCGGTAGGCGCTGTTGCCGATGAGCTGTTTGGCCTCGCCCGCCGCCAGCTTCTCCCGGAGCTTGGCCAGGGCCTCCTCCCGGACCCGGCGGTCACGCTCCCGCTCCTCCGGGTTGAGGCAGACGATATAGCGCGCCTCGCCGTGGACCACTTCCTTGACCCTGAGGTTGGGGGCGACCTCCCGGTAACGGCCGGCCCGGGCGAGAACCGCCTCGGCCGCCTTGAGCCGCCGCATCCTCACCCCCACGATGTACTGGAGCCCCGCGGCTTCGATCTCCCCGAGCAGTTTCTCCGAGACCATCCCCCGGTCGCCGACCAGGATGACGCGCCCCAGGTGAAATCTCTCCCTGACCTTGCCCAGGGTGTGCCGAAAGGTATCGATGTCCGCCGTGTTCCCGGGGAAGACCTCGTGGGCGATGGGGAAGCCGTCCCGGGACATCAGCGCCCCGACCACGATCTGGACCCGGTCGGGCCGGTGGTCCTTGGAGTGGCCGAACTCCGCGAGCCCTTCCGCGGCCCGGCCCTCGAAGTAGGTCGAGGTCGTGTCCCATAGCACCAGGTCGAGCTTGAGGCTGAAAAGGTCACGTACCCGGGCGTAAAGGGCGGGCTCGATCTCGTCCTTGTGGTCCGCCAGGAAGTCCAGGGCCCGGTAGAGGTGGTGGAGATCGAGCCCTTGCCATCGGGGTCGGTGGATGGTCTTCAGCCACCGGCTCGTCTTGAGCTTGGACGCGGGGTCGAGGAGGCGGTTCAGCACCATGGCGAACGCGGCTTCCTCGAAGTCGCTCTGGGCGGAAGAGGCCTCCACCAGCCCCCCGAGGACGGCCGAAAGCCCGATCTCCTCCCAGAGCCCGCGGAAGACCAGGGCCGGCCCCCACGACCTCGCCCGCTTGGCCCTGAGCGGCTCGCGGGCTTGCTCCATGACCCACCGCTCACGGGAGAACTTGGCCAGGCTCTCCATCAGGCGGTCCAGGGGGCCGGACCGCAGCTCCTCCAGCCGCCCGAGGTTGGCCAGCACCCGCTGCCGGACCTTCCCGCCGGCCCGCTCGTTGGCGACCAGCTGGAGGTACGTCCGTGTCGTGCCGTCCTTGTTGGCGAAGGTCTTTGTCCTAGTGAACATGGCACCAGCATTATACCATAGGGTATGGCACCCCTACAAGTAATCCATCCTCCATGCGTGGCACTACGCCTTCGTCCTCGCTCCGACCCGAGGGCCCGTCTTACAAGGGTTTCCGGGCGCCGTGGCACCGAAAACCGGCGTTTACTGTCAAACCCGAGTCTGAAGCCTTGCGGTGAAAGCGCTTGGAGGGTACGCAGGTGTGGCGGGTGTTTTGCCTACACGCGGTTGGGGCGCGGTGTCGGGAGCGCGTAGTAGCGTGGCGGCGGCTTGACCTGAGGGTGTCGAAGACGCCCTTGCCCTCGGCGGTGACGGGGTTGGTCTACCAGACCTCTCCGTAGGGCGTGCCGTGGATACCCACCTGGAGTGGTGCGAGGGCTGGGTGAGCCGGCGCCAGGTTTGGCCCGGACAAAGATGCGGAACCCTGGTCTCCTATCGGCATAACACGCCGTTGGTCCACCTGAAAGGCCCGCGGCAATTCCCCTAGCCTCAGTGACTTCGGCCGGATCATCGAGTGATCCCGGCGTCTTATGCGGATCGGCTAATACTGCTACCATTAGCCCCCACGGCGGCCGAATCCTCCCAAGGCCTGAAGCCGCCGTTGCTGGTCCTCAGCCTCCCGACTCGGCGCGTTCCGCCGGAGCGACCCTCAGTTCCACCCAGAACTCCGTCTCCGGCCCGATGACGACGGCCCGGACGCTGAGGTAGACGGGGGCTCCCTCGATGGTCAGTGTGCGCCCGACCAGGAGGTGGAAGGCCAGGGCCGGGCCCAGCTCCGCCACCGGCCGTCCGACGAGGTCGTCCACGATGCTCGCGACCTCGGCTCTCACCCTCACCCGCGTCAACTCGTCGAGCCCCTCCGGGATGACGTTCACGCTCATCACCACCAGGCCCGCCTGCCCGTAGCGGACCTCGGCCAGTTCCTCGCGCAGCCTGTCCACCTGTATCTGAAGGTCGGCCTTCTTCACCAGGAGTTGCTCGCGCTCAAGCGACACCTGGTCGAGGCGGGCCCCCAGGAGGGCCACCCCCACGGCCGCCCCGGCCTTGAGGTTGTCGGGCACGACCACCTCCGGGATCCCGCCGGAGAACTCGAAGGCCCGGCAGTGGGCCGCGATGAAGGACCGGAGATCCTGAGCCGGGGTCGCTTCCACGTAGGTGTAGCTGGAGGCCCCGAGGGTGGCCACGAGCACCGGAGCTTGGGTCACCCGTCCGGTCCGGGGGTCGGCGGTGGTCCCGGCTCATGACCACGTCCAGCTTCCCGCTCCAGAGTCGGTAGCGCTCGCAGAACTGCGAGTACTGATATCCGACAGGATGTTGGTCCTTGTACTCTATGGAGGCAACCTCAGGAGACCCTCGAGAAGCTATGGAGAATGCGCCTGGGGGCCATGGCCGACGCCCTGAAGGCCCAGGAGGACGACCCCCAGTACCAGGAGCTGTCCTTCGAGGAGCGTCTGGGGCTCCTCGTGGACCGGGAATGGACGGCGAGAAGGGACAGAAAGCTGACCCGTCTGCTCAAGGAGGCCCGCCTCAGGCTGCCGGAGGCCGCGCCGGAGGACATCGACTACCGGGCGGCGCAAGGGTTGGACAAACCCCTCCTGCGCAGCCTCTTCGGGGCAGAGTGGCGCCGCGATGGCCGGGCCGCCCTAGTCACCGGGCCTACCGGCGTGGGCAAGACCTTTATCGCCTGCGCCCTGGGCAACGCCGCTTGCCGCCAGGGCTTCCGCACCCGCTACTACCGCGTTCCCCGGCTGCTGGGCGACCTGGAACTGTCCAGGACCGACGGCTCCTACGCCAGCTTCCTCGGCCGCCTGGCCAGCCTGGACCTGCTCATCCAACTCTGCGTCGAGAACTGGCACTCCACGATGGCCGACCCTACCGTGGCCGACGCCATCCTCGACCGGCTGGTCCACAACGCTTACAGGCTCGCCCTCAAAGGCGAGTCGATGAGGAAGGTGAAACCCGACACCGCGACTAACGAGAACGAGCAGCAGGGATGAAAACCGGGCGTCGCTTCGCTCCGAGGGGGGAGGCTAGTGGACGGATTGGCCGGAATGGTCCATGGCGGACGAGGCCGCCGCCACCGGAGGTGAAGGGACGCCTGCGGCGCATTTTCGAGGGAATACGCATGCCCCCGCCCCGGATGACGAAAAGCCGCGAGGCCATGCGAAGTGGAGTGTGGGGCTGGGGAACGGCATTTGTCGCCCAGTTTAGCGCATCAGCGGCGAGCGAAGCGAGTCCGACTGGATGCGCTTGTCAGGCCTCTCCGACCGCAGCTCAACCGAGTCTCCGCGGACACCGGTGCCTGCAGAATTTCGATTACCTCAACGTTCCTATTCTCGCGAAACCATGCCCAGCTCCAGCATCTTGCGCATGTATGACACGCGATGCGTTCCCTCGACTAGATAGTAAGATTGCCCAACGAGGCGGGAAGCTCCGAGTTGGATCGCGAAGCCGGCGTCAACGATGACTGGGGAAACGGCCATGTACCGTTCTGGAGCATGTATATGAACACCGGGTGGGTACACTCGCCGTCACGCAGGTAGTTGTCAAACTGCTTGGACCAGAAGTCCGGCTCCTTGCCTTCGTCGTAGCGGACGTAGTCGTAAACCCACCCAGCCAGGGTGCGCACTGCGTTGTGGGCATAGGGGTCAAAGTACGGAAAGAGCTTATCGAACCGGTCGGGGTGCTCGAAACATATCTGCAGGATGAAGTTCGGATCGAGACCAGGAAAGCGCTGCATGTTCTCCGCAAGGATAGCGTCAGATGGTTCAAAGAGGAATGTTTGGCCCGGCTCACGCAGTTCTTTAGGCAGCATGGATGGTCAACCTCACTCGTCGTTCATCAGGTGCTGCCAGGCGTGGCCGCGGAGGCTAAAACTGCGTTGGGAATGGTCACTGTAGCTGTAGCGCCCCGATGCTCGCCTGATGTCGTGGCATCTGACGCCCTCCTCCATTCGTAGGCCTAACGCGCCGGCTAAGCCGCGGCCGGCGCCGAACTCACGAATTCGTTTCTGATCGACATACAACGCCGGCCGACGGGTTCAGCCGGATGTTGGGTAGCCCTGTGCCTTGTGGGCGACGGACTAGTAGGTCGAGTGCTCGGTCCTACCTGGGCTAATCCCATAGCGTGAGAGTATCGCCCTGGATCATGGAACTATCGCACCGAGGACACGGTCGGGCTTCCGACCAGGGAACGAGATTGGTTCCGGCGCACTCCGGGCAACGGTCGAGTGCGCGATCGTATTCGGGAACTCCGGTCGCGCCATCTCGCCCCCGGTAGCCGATGATGACGTCGACGAGCCGGTGACAATTCCGCATGTACTAGTCCGGGCAACAGTGAACATCCCAAAGTCCCTGCTGCCAGATACCTCTGCCGTATATCCACAGCTGCGGCACTCGAAAGTGTCGTTTCCCACTTTGGCCGCCGGAATAAAAGACCGGCGCTCTCCACGCCGGTTCCCTCTCAGGACCTTCCTCACCTACCGGTCAACGATTATGGGAAGAAGGCATCACCTTTGGACAAAATCTGAGCCCCTACAGAGAAGGACTTGTCCCCCAACAAGGTGAATATGCGGTAGGTGCAGTATGTCATTGCATCTAGTGCAACCCGGCTCAGGAGTCAACAGTCGGGTGCCGGTCGGTTGTTCGCGGGCTGCAGACAGGCTCACCGGAAGAGGTGGCGAGAGAGATGGGTCGGCTTCTGGCCGTCGGGAAGCAGGACATCGCCCAGGTGCTCAGCCTGGCAGAGACCATCATTCAGGCTGAGGAAGGCTACAAGGCGCTGCACCGGGGCAATGTCGACGTGCCGGCCGTGCAGCACCTGGAGAACCCCGAAGTTGAGGGCGAGTTCGACGTCAAGTCGGCCTTCCTTCGCGCCCCGGGTCCTTATGCCTCGGTCAAGGTGGCGACTGGCTTCTTCCAGAACCACGCCCGGGGGCTCCCTACCAGCCATGCGGTCATCCTACTTCTAGACGGCGCGACGGGGGCTCCACTGGCCATCGTGGATGGCGACCTGATCACCAACTGGCGGACGGGAGCCGCAGCCGCCGTCGCCACCAAGCACCTGTCGAACCCGACCGCCGCCAGTGTGGGCCTAATCGGCTCAGGTGTTATCGCCGGCATGGCCCTTCGCGCCATATGCCAGGTCCGGCCTATAAGGCGGGCGTGGGTCTGGGCTCCACCGGTCGAGATGCGGGAGGAGTTCGCTAGGGTCCTGACGGGCGAACTCGGTCTACCCGTTCTCTCCGTCGACAGCCCCCGCGAAGCCGTAAGCCAGGCGGACGTGGTGGTCACCGCCACGCCGTCGCGGGCTCCCATCGTCGACTCCACCATGATCCGGCCCGGAACACACATCAACGCCATCGGTGCGGACGCCCCCGGAAAACAGGAGCTTGATGCGGCCTTGACCGCGAGCGCCAAGCTCGTGGTGGATCGCTTGGCGCAATGCCGCTCTTCAGGAGAACTCCAGCACGCGCTGAGGCAGGGTCTAATGGAAGAGTCGGAGGTCCATTCCGAGATCGGCGCCATTCTCTGTGGCGCCGCCCCGGGACGTACCTCGACTTCTGAGATCACCATCTTCGACGCCACCGGTGTCGCCGCCCTGGACATCGCGGTCACGGCCCTGGTGTACGAGCAGGCTCGTCTGAAGGGGCTTGGCACCTGGGTGGAGCTCTAGAGTCAGCTTGAGCCGGCAGGCGGCTGAGGGTTCGCGAGCCCGAACTCCGGCCGAGTCCCAAGGGGGGAGACCCGAGATGACTCACAGGCTCAGGTGCACCCACTGCGGGAGAGAATACGACCCCGCCATCGATAGGTACTTATGCGATATCTGTCCCTCCACAGTCGTCGATGGCGTGCGGGTTCACCAGGGACTACTCGAGATCTCCTACGAACTTGACTCCAGGCCCGCTCTAACGCGCGCTACCCTAGGCGGTCCCGGGCGGGGGGGGGCGGTACCGGGCACTCCTGCCCGAAGTCCGTGATGAGGACATCGTTTCCCTTGGAGAAGGGGCCACACCTTTCCTGCCCGGCGACCGGATTGCCCGAGCCGTTGGCCTCGCTCGGCTCCATCTGAAGGTGGAGACGACCAACCCGACGGGAGCCTTCAAGGATCGCGAGACCTCGGTCGCCATCAGTGTCGGGCGTTCTCTGGGGGCAGCGGTCGGTCTCCCCGGCACTCAGGTTGCGGATAAACCGAAAACAGGGGATGTAAAGTCATGGTAATCCAGTCCATGGTTCTTCGAACCGACTTCCCGGCTCTTGAGGAGTACACCTACCTCAACTCGGCGTCGATAGCCATCATGCCTCTGCCCGCCCGACGGGCCATGGAGGACTTCACCCGCCGGATCCTGCATGTAGGCACCGTCAGCCTTGACGAAGAAGCCGAAGTCCAGGCTCTTGAAGGGGCCCGTCACGCGGCGGCCGAGCTGATCAACGCCGACCCGGACAACGTGGCCATCACAACCAGCGCGACCGAGGCTCTTGGTCAGATCGCGTGGGGAGTGAGACCCAGAGGTAACGTAGTCAGTATAGACATCGAGTTCCCCAGTGTGGTCTACCCCTGGTTGAGGGTGGCCCGCGAGACCGGGAACGAGGTCCGACTTGTCTCCTGCAAGGATAACCCGGCCTCGTTGAGGCTTGAGACTCTGGAGAACCTCGTTGACGAGAACACGTCAGTGGTCTGCGTCAGCCACGTCCAGTACGCCACGGGTCACCGGTTCGACCTCAAGAAGCTCGCCGACCTGGCCCACGCGTATGGCGCCCTATGCGTGATCGACGCGACACAATCAGCCGGCGTCGTCCCCATCGACGTCCGTTCCTCGGGTGTAGATGCGCTCGTCTCCGCGGCCTACAAGTGGCTCTGCGGCCCGTTCGGGGCCGCTGTGGCCTATCTCAGCCCAGCCCTTATGGATCGTATCGAACCCGTCTTCACCGGCTGGCGCGGAACCGCCGATCCATGGAGGTTCGACGCTGCCAACCTGACTTACGCTGCCAGCGCGCGCCGGTACGAATACTCGACAATGAGCTATCCATCCGGGTTCGGCCTGGGTGAGTCGATCCGCTACGTCCTAGGACTCGACCTTGAGGCCGTCTTCTCCCACGTTCTGGCCCTCGGGGACGAGCTGGTCGAGGGGCTCCGCAATCTGGGGGCCGAGGTTCTCTCACCTGTCGAGAGGGACTCGCGTTCCGCTATAGTCACGGCTCGTTTTCCGGGCCGGGATGGAGAACTGGTCGCGGCCGAACTCAACCGGAGGGGTGTCATCGTATCCCCACGTTTTGGCTCGACCCGGTTCGCACCCCATTTCTTCAATGATGGTGCTGACATCCAAGAGGCTCTGGAAATCCTGGAGAGCATTCTCAGGGAGCGCTGAAAAGGATACGCCATCGAGAATCACTTTCTCGCTTTCCGATAGACCGTGTCTACCGGAGGTAACCATGCGGGCAGTGCAGCGTACGATCAATATTCTCGAGTTACTTGCGACGGCCCCCACGGGTGTGCGCCTCACGGAAATCTGCCGGCAGGCCGGTCTGGACGGGAGCACAGCGCTGAGGTACCTCAAGGCCCTCGCGAAGCTCGGCTACGCTGTGGTCGTGCCGGGGGGGGGGCTGCCTGTCTACCAGCTCGGTCCCCGGGTGGGGCGCCTAGGGGGCGTGGCCGACCACAGCCTTCTCCAGCGGGCGGCCCGACCCGGGATGGAAGCGCTGAGCGCCGCCTGCGGGGAAGACGTGAATCTGGGAACAATGGACGCCGGCCGTGCCGTCTGCCTTGAGACGCAAGAGACGTCCCATCTTCTTGAAGTCAATATCGCAAGCGGCCTAAGGATGGCGCCCCACGCCTCGTCGATCGGGAAGGCCATGCTTGCCTTTCTGCCCCACGGTAAGCGCGAGGCAATCCTTCGCGCCGGTGAGTTGGAGCGCTTCACGCCCAACACGATTGTTGATGCCGACGAGCTACGGCGCGAACTCGAGGAGACCCGGCGGCGCGGCTACTCAGTCGACCGGGAAGAGATAAGCCCAGGTGTCGTGTGCATCGGCGCCCCGTTGTTCAACGCCCAGGGACAGGTGGTGGCCTCGTTGAGCATCACGGTACCCACCCAGCGAATCTCACTGGATGAGCTTGAGCGCAGGCAGGCGGGGGCGCTGCTGGAGACCTGTGAAGCCATTTCACGGGCGCTGGGATGTCCAACCTATCCTCCGGCAGAGCTCGAAACGTCACCGACGGACGGAACAGACGCCGAGTAGCCGGCTCGAATGCGCGGTTGGCGGAGGCCCGAGAATCGCAGCAGTGGGGAGCCGGGAACCTCACCCGAGGCTTCCTCCCCGTTACGGCAGCGCTAGGTTCTGGCCGCGGCCTTCCATGTGGTGCCAGTGGCTCCCGGGAGGATTCGGGCTTTCCGTCCCGAAATTCTACCACGTGAAGCTATTGCTTCGCGGAGTGCAAGACCAGTTGGCCCCGGGTCCACCGGGGGTCGGGGGTTCGCTATCCCGCGAGGCCATTCTCACTAGGTGCCCCTGGGGAGGTGGCGGGTTGTCCTGGCTTCCGGCCGAACACGAAGCGCGGATGGCTGCCCGCCTTGAAGAGCTTGGCTCCATTGGGCGCAGGGGGCGGGGTCTGTGGCGCTTCCCGTTCACGCCCGACTACGAGCAGGCAACCACCCTGGTGGGTGGCTGGATGCGGCAGGCGGGTCTGGAAGTCAGCCGCGACCCCATCGGTAACCTTATCGGCCGGGCCTCGGGCTCAAGCGATCGCGTGGTCGCAACCGGGTCTCATCTTGACACGGTGAGAGACGGGGGACGCTTCGACGGCGCCCTCGGCGTGGTCGGGGCGATCTCGGCCGCCTCTTTCCTCCTGGCCGAATACGGCCGGCCCCGCAAGACCCTCGAGGTCATCGCCTACACGGGGGAAGAAGGGGCTCGCTTTCCGGTCTGCCTTCTCGGCAGTCGCTGGATGGCAGGGTTGATCACCCCGGAGGACCTCCTTTCGGCCGACCCGGACGGCGTGACCCTGGCTTCCGCCCTGGCCTCGCTCGGCCAGTCGAATGCCGTCCCACCGGCAGCCGGGCGCACGGACCTCGACGCGTTCATCGAGCTTCACACCGAGCAGGGGCCAGTCCTGGAGGCGGCCGGTAGCAGCCTGGGCGTCGTCGACAGGATCATGGGCCAGTGCGAAGTAGAGGTGACCGTGCGCGGCCGCCCGGACCACGCGGGAACCACCCCGATGGCGATGCGCAGCGACGCTCTGGTCGCGGCCGCCAAGCTGATCCTCGCCATGCGCGCGGAGGTGCTCGGTTGGTCGTCTCCCACGGTCTTCACCGTTGGCCGCCTTACCGTGAAGCCGGGCAGCGGCAACGTGGTTCCCGCGGAGGTCACGTTCTCCATCGACCTCCGGGATCCAGACCCGGATTTCTACCGGAGATCGCGGGAGCGGCTCCGGGACATGTGCCGCGGCGCGGCCGCGGCGGACAAGGTGGTGGTGACCTGGCGTGACCTCTTCACGACCGATCCGGTCGCCTGCGACCCGGGCTTGAGCGAAATCCTGTCGCGGGCGGCCACCAAACTCGGGCATCGTCCGATCACGTTACCCAGCGGGGCGGGGCACGACAGCATGGTTCTGGCCGGACTGACGCGCGTAGGCCTGCTCTTCGTGCCCAGCGCCGGCGGTCGAAGCCATTGCCCCGAGGAGCACACGCCGTCCCAGCAATGCTACCTGGGCGCGGCGGTGCTGGCCGAAGCCCTGCGGGAACTGGCGTACTAGAAGGTTCGCGGGAACCGACCTACCAGAGGCCCCGCGGTAACCGGCGTGATGGCGGAAGAACTGAAGGAGGCCTAGACATGCGCAAGACACTGGTTGCACTTGTCCTGCTTTCGCTCCTCGTCCCCTTGCTTTCCGTGGGGTGCAAGCGAGACACCACCTCGGAGACACCCAACATCTTCACCATGGCCAACAACGTTGACCCGATGGGCGTCTGGGACCCGAGTGACGCGTTCGCCGAGCAGCTCCCGGTCTTGTTCAACCTCTACGAGACGGTGCTCAGGTACGATCCCTTCGCGGACAAGCTGGAAGGCGTCCTGGCCACGGAGTGGAACGTGACACCCGACGGCCTCGTCTGGACCTTCAAGCTGCGCACCGGCGTGAAGTTCCACTGCGGCCACGACTTCGACTCCACCGACGTGAAGTACGACATCGAGCGCACCCTGGAGCGCAACATGGGCGCCGCGTTCATCTGGCTGGCGGTCAAGTCCGCCGAGGCGCCCGATCCCACGACCGTGGTCCTCAACCTCAACTACCCGGCTCCGATGGACCTGGTGATGGCCTCGGCCTACGCCGCCTTCGTCTTCTGCTCCGAGTGCGCCGAAGCCAAGGGTGATCCGGCCCTGGCCGACTGGTTCAACCAGGGCAACGAGCTCGGCACCGGGCCCTACATGATGCAGTCGTGGAAGCTTGGCAACCAGGTGATCATGACCAAGTTCAACGACTACTGGGGCGGCTGGGAAGGCAACCACTTCGAGAAGGTCGTCATGAAGGTTGTCCCGGAAACCGGCACGGCCCGTCAGATGCTCGAAGCCGGCGAGGTCGATTACGTCCGCCTCCTTCCGTTCGAGGACATCGAGGCCCTGAAGCAGAACAAGGACTTCAACGTCACGGCCACGCCCGGGTTCCAGAACGTCTACATCGCCATCAACACCCTGCATGAGCCGCTCGACGACAAGCGGGTCCGGCAGGCCGTCGCCTACACCGTGCCCTACCAGGACATCGTGGATAGCGTGATGTTCGGTTACGCCGAGCAAGCCACGGGTCCCGTTCCCGACAGCATGTGGGGGCACTTCAGCGACCTCAAGCAGTACACTTTCGACCTCGACAAGGCCAGGCAGCTCCTCACCGAGGCCGGCTACCCGGACGGCGGCTTCACGCTCGTGCTCACCATAGCCAGCGGCGACGAGAACCACCGCAAGGTGGCCGAGCTCTGGAAGGGCGAGTTGGCCAAGCTCGGTATCGAGCTGGACATCCGGACGATGCCCTTCGACGCGCAGTGGGAGCTGGCCAAGTCGCCCGACGTCAGCCAGAGGCAGGATCTCTATCTCTACTACTACTGGCCCGACGTCTGCTCTCCGGACACCTACTTCGAAGGTTGCTTCGTCACCCAGAAGGACCCGATCATCTACAACCTCTCGTACTACAGCAATCCCCAGGTTGACGAGTTGATCTACGCCGCCTGGGAGAAGGCGGGCACCGACCGTAAGGCGGCCGCCGACATGTACAAGCAGGTTCAAGAGCAGCTCATCGAGGATTGCCCGGTGATCTTCCTTTACGACATGCAGAACGTCCGGGTGATGAGCGCGTCGATCACGGGTTTCGCTGATAACCCGGCCTACCCGTACGTGATTTTCGCTTACGAGATATCGCGGCAAGGGAACTAACCGCCAGTTGAGGAGTTGGGGGCGGCCGCTCCGCGTCGCGGCTGCCCCCAACTTCATTCCAACGGCGGGAGAGGCGGACCCTAGATGTGGTCCTTCATCGTCCGTCGATTGGCTAGCGGCATCCTGGTCATCATCGGCGTCTCGATTCTTACGTTCATGCTGACCGTTATCGTCCCGAGCGACCCGGCCGCTCGTTGGGTGGGAGCGCGCGCCAACGCCGAGCAGCTGGCCAAGGCCCGGGAGCAACTGGGCCTCGACCAGCCCGTGCATATCCGGTACTTGCGGTACGTCTCGGGCGTGATCCACGGTGACCTGGGCACCTCCATTCGCACGCGGCAGCCCGTGATGCGGGACCTCAAGACCTACATCCCCGCGACCGCCGAGCTGGTTCTGGCCGGAATGCTGATCGCGCTCCTCGTTGGCCTGCCCCTGGGGATATGGTCGGCCATACGCAAAGACAGCTGGATCGACCATCTCTGCCGGGCCACGGCCGTTTTCGGGGTGAGCCTCCCCACGTTCTGGCTGGCCATGAACCTGCAAGTGCTCTTTTTCCGGTGGCTGGGCTGGCTTCCGTTAGGCGGCCGGCTGAGCGGTTTCGTCGAGGTCGCGGGAATGGCCCCGAACATCACCGGGTTCCTTTTGGTGGACTCGCTTCTGACCATGAACGGAACGGTGTTCTTCGACGCCCTGAAACACCTGGCCTTGCCGGCGATCACCCTGGCCGCCTATCCGATCGGCCTGGTGGCCAAGCAACTCCGCTCCTCGCTCCTCGAGGTCTTCAACGAGGACTACGTGCTCGTGGCCAGGGCCTACGGGCTGCCGCAGCGGCTCGTGACCTACGGGTACGCCCTCCGCAACGCCCTCGGGCCGACCATCACCGTCTTCGCCCTGTGCATGGGCTACAGCTTGGTCAACACCTTCCTCATCGAGGCCGTTTTCAATTGGCCGGGCCTCGGGAACTACACGGCCATGGCCGTGACCACCGGCGACTACCCGGCGATTATGGGCGTCACCCTGTTCGTCGCCGTGGTGTACGTGCTTCTGAACATGATCGTAGACGTCCTGATCGCCCTCGACCCGCGGGTAAGGGTCTAGGCCCCGGGCAGGCCTAGGGTCCAGCCCGGGTGGGCCTAGGTTCGGACCCGTTGCGGGTCCAACGTCCGGGTGGAAGGAGGGGTTTGGGTTGGCCGTAGGCGCTTCCCGGTCTACCACGCTTAAGAAACTGAAGTACTCAGTCTACCTTATCCGGAAGAACACCTTGACCACGGTGGGCTTCAGCATCGTCCTGGCTCTGTTCCTGGTCGCCCTCCTGGCGCCAGTGATCGCGCCCTACCCCGACCAGGCCCTGGGGGCCACTGACATGTCCCAGACCTTGCTCCGGCCTTCGTGGCAGCATCTTTTCGGCACGGATGAGATGGGCCGCGACATGTTCAGCCGGGTCGTCTACGGCACCCGCATCTCGCTGTGGATCGGGACCTTGGTGGTGGGCCTGGCCCTTCTGATCGGCGTGCCCCTCGGCCTTGTCGCCGGCTACACGGGCGGCTTCGTCGACGAGGCCGTCATGCGCTTCACCGACATCTTCCTTAGCTTCCCGCCGCTGCTTCTGGCCATCGCGGTTGCCGCTCTGCTCGGGCGGAGCCTCAACAACGCGATGATATCCATCGCCATCGCCTGGTGGCCGTGGTACACGAGGCTAATCCGGGGCACGGTTGTCTCCCTGCGCGAGAAGCCGTTCATCGAAGCGGCCAGGACCATCGGGACCTCCCCCTGGCGGATCATGACCAGACACTTGCTCCGCAACAGCATCAGCCCGGTTATCGTCCAGGCCTCCCTGGATTTCGGATCGGTGGTCCTTACCTCGGCGGCCCTCAGCTTCCTCGGCCTTGGCGCCCAGCCGCCCCAGCCGGAGTGGGGCCTCATCCTGAACACCGCCCGGAACTACTTCCTGGTGGCGCCGTGGTACAGCTTCTTCCCTGGCATGGCCATGGTTGTTACCGTCCTGGCTTTCAACCTCGTGGGCGACGGCCTGCGGGAGGTCACCGATCCCAAGACCAGGCGCCTGTAGAGGGAGGCTTGCCATTGCCCGCCCCGCTGCTGGAGATCAACGACCTACAAGTTGAGTTTAGGACCTACGAGGGAGCCGGGGTGACCCTGGACCTTTCCCACCTGCACGTCTTCGAGGGAGAGAGCTTCGGCCTGGTCGGCGAGAGCGGCTCGGGCAAGAGCCTGACCGCCCTGGCCATCCTCAACCTCATCCCGAACCCTCCGGGCCGGATTCTCCGCGGCGAGATCCTCTTTCGGGGCAGGGATTTGCTCAAGCTGCCGCCGCGGGCCATGGCCAGGAAGAGGGGGGCGGAGATCGCCACCATCTTCCAGGATCCGATGTCCTCGCTCAACCCGGTTCTCGCGGTAGGCGAGCAGGTCGGCCGGGTGCTCATGACCCACAAGGGTCTCAATCGCGCCGCGGCCCGCGCCCGCACGGTGGAGCTCTTCGAGACAGTTCGGATGCCCGACGCCGAGTCGGTCCTGCACAAGTACCCGCACGAGCTGTCAGGCGGCATGAGGCAAAGGGTGATGATCGCCATGGCCCTCTCCTGCGAGGCGCCCCTTCTCATCGCCGACGAGGCAACGCGGAACCTGGACGTGACCATCCAGGCGGGCATCATCGACCTTCTGGCCGAGTTGAAGGAGAGGACCGGGGTCACCGTCCTCTACATCGCCTCCAACCTGAGCGTGGTGGCCCAGCTATGCACCAGGATGGGGCTGCTTTACGCCGGTCAGATCGTTGAGATCGGCGGTACGCGGGAAGTCCTGAGAAGCCCGGGCCACCCTTACACCCAGGCCTTGCTCGACGCCATCCCGCGGATTGGCGACGCCGACAAGCTCCTCAAGGTCACCGAGGGCTTCCCGCCCAACCCCGTTGCCCTCCCGCCGGGCTGCCGGTTCCACCCAAGGTGCCCGGTGGCCATCACGGAGTGCTCCGAGAAGACGCCTCCGGCGGTCGAGGTGGGGTCTGGGCACGAAGTCTACTGCTTCAAAGCGGGGTGGTCCAATTGACCGGGCAGCGGGTGCTCATTGAGGCCACGCGGGTCAAGAAGTACTTCCCGATCAAGGGCGGCCTGCTGCAGCGCCCCGTGGCCTGGGTCCGCGCCGTCGACGGGGTTGACCTAATCGTGCGGCAGGGCGTGTCCACGGGGCTGGTCGGCGAGTCTGGCTGCGGGAAGAGCACACTCGTCCGCGTTGTCCTGCGGGTCTATCCCGCCACCGAGGGGAGTATCCGGTTCCTCGGGCAGGACGTTGTCGGCTGCCCCGAGGGCAAGCTGTCGTTCGTCCGGCGGAACGCCCAGATGGTCTTCCAGGACCCGTATTGGTCCCTAAACCCCCGGATGACCATCGGGGACGTCGTGGCCGAGCCTCTCACCGTCCACACCCGGCTGTCCCGCGTGGAGATCGGCGAGCAGGTCAAGGAGGCTCTCGAGATGATGCGGCTTTCCTCGGCCGACGCCCAGCGCTATCCGCACGAGTTCAGCGGCGGCCAGAGGCAGCGCATCGCCATCGCCCGAGCCCTGGTCCTGCGGCCCGCGCTGATCATCCTCGACGAGCCGACGTCGGCCATCGACGTTCTGGCCCAGGCCCAGATCCTGAACCTTCTCCGGTCGCTGCAGAAGGAGATCAACCTCACCTACCTCACGGTCTCGCACGACCTGGCCGTGGTGAGCCACCTCTGCAAGGCCGTGGCCGTGATGTACCTGGGCAAGGTGGTGGAGTACGGGCCGACCAAGGAAGTGTTTGAAACCCCCCTCCACCCGTACACGCGGGCCCTCATCTCGGCCATTCCCGAGTTCGATTCGGTGAACAAGCGGCAGCGGGTAGTCCTGACCGGTTCCGTTCCCAGCGCCATCAAGCCGCCGAGCGGCTGCCGCTTCCACACTAGGTGCCCGGAAGCCGAGGAAGGGTGCGCCGAACGGGAGCCCCAGACCGTCGAGGCGGCCCCGGGGCACACCGTGGCCTGCTTCAAGGTCGCCACGCCGGGCCGGGTTCACTAGCTGCGCCCGGCCGGGTTTGCCGGCTGCGCCGGCCCGGGTTTGCCGGCCAAGTCAGACCGCTACACTGAAGGGAGCCTCCAAGGTGAAGCTTGCGGTATGCGGCGGAACGCTGGTCACCGAGTACGGGATTTTCAAGGGGAATCTGGCCGTTGACGACCAGGGGCGCATCGCCTCCATGACCGCCGAGGGCGTCGCCCCCGAGGCCGACGAGACCATCGACGCGACGGGTCTGCTGGTCCTGCCGGGGGCCGTAGACGGGCACTCCCACCTCAACGACCCCGGCTACACGGATAGCGAAGACTTCTACACCGGCACTTGCGGCGCCGCCGCCGGCGGCGTTACCACGGTCCTGGAGCACCCCCTAACGGCGCCTCTTCCCGACGACCTGGCGATCTTCCTGGCCAAGAAGGAGATCGCCCAGGCCAAGGCGGTGGTCGACTACGCGCTCTGGGGCGCCCTGACCCCCGACAACACCGCCCACCGGGGCGGCAAGGCCGACGAACTCGGCAAGATGGCCGAGGCCGGGGCCGTGGCCTTCAAGGGCTTCATGACTTTCGCCTGGGAAATACCGCGGCTCGACGACGGCCTGCTGCTGACCGCCTTCCGGCGCCTCGCCGAGTTCCGGGTTCCGATGGGTATCCACGCCGAGAACGCCGAGATCGTCCGCTATCTCGAGGACTACCTCAAGGCCAGCGGCCGCACTGACCCGCTCTCCCACGGCGAGGCGCGTCCGGAGATATGCGAGGTAGAGGCCGTGGCCAAGGTTCTCCGCCTGTCCCGGGGCACCGGGACCCAGGTGCACCTGTGTCACCTGAGCGTGCCGGAGGCCGTGGACCTGGTGGCCGCGGCCAAGGGAGAGGGGCAGCCGGTGACGGCCGAGACCTGTCCGCACTACCTAACCCTGACCCAGGACGCGCTCACCAAGTCCGGACCTTACGCCAAGTGTAACCCGCCACTCCGCCCGTCGCGGTGCGTGGAGGGCATGTGGGAGCGCCTGGCGGGCGGGCGGGTCGACTCCATCGGCTCGGACCACGGGCCGTTCACGAAAGAGGAGAAGGAGAAGGAGTTGTTCTGGGACGTGCCGGCCGGCCTCACCGGTATCCAGGTCATGGTCCCGCTCCTGGTCACCGAGGCCCTCCGGCGGGGCGTGCCCGTGGAGACCGTGGTCCGGCTGTGCTGCTCTAATCCCGCCCGGATCTTCCACGTCTACCCCCGCAAGGGGACGATTGCTCCGGGGAGCGACGCCGACCTCGTCCTCATCGATACCAAGGGCGAGTGGAAGGTCACTTCGAAGGAGCTCTTCTCCAAGGAGAAGTGGACGCCGCACGAGGGCTGGACGCTGAAGGCGCGCGTCCGGCGAACCCTGGTCCGGGGGGAGACCGTCTACGAGGACACCCCCGGGGGCGGGCGCATCGCCGTGCCGGCCGGCTTCGGGCGCTTCATCACCCCGACCCGCCGGCCGGCCTAGAGGTCGGTTCCTGGGAAGGTGAGCGCGGGTGCCAAGGATCCTGCTGATCAACCCGAACACGTCCGACGAGATGACGGCGAAGATGGCCGCCGCGGCCAGTTCGGCGCTGGCCGGCTTGCCGCCCGGCACGGCCATCGACACGGTGAAGGCCTCCTTCGGCCCGAGGTACATCGAGGGGGACGTTGACGAGGCCGTGGCCGCCGTGGCCGTGGCCGAAATCGTGACCGCCTGCGGGCAGGACTACGACGCCTTCGTCATCGGCTGCTTCTCCGACCCCGGCCTGCGCGCGGCGAGGGAACTCAGCCACAAACCCGTTGTCGGCATCGCGGAGGCCAGCTTCCTCCTGGCCCACGGCCTGGGGGCCGGCTTCTCGATCCTCAGCACGGCGCCGGAGGATGGGCCCATCTTCCGGCGACTGGTCCGGTCCTACAACCTGGAGGGCTCGCTAGTCTCCATCCGCCCGGCCAACGTAACGATCGAGGAGTTGGCCAGGAGCGACCCCAAGGCTCTTTCGTCCCTGCTCGGGGCCGGGAGGCAGGCGGTGGCCGACGGCGCCGGCGCGCTCTGTCTGGCGTGCGCGGGTATGAGCGGTCTGGCCGAGCCGCTGGCCCGGCAGCTGGGGGCGCCGGTGCTCGAACCGGTAGCGAGCGGTCTGGGGCTGGTCAGCCTCTACCTTCAACTGGGCCTCGGCCACCCGGCCCCGCGCATCTTCGCCAAGGGCCGGCGGCGGGAGTACACGGCCGGGTTCGGCTGGAACCTGGAGGAGGTCTACGAGGGACGGTAAGGCCCCGCGAGCGCGGCCCTTGCCGCTGACAGGGCCTTGTCGATGTCTTCCTCGCTGTTGTAAACGTGGGGCGCGAACCTCACGGCGCCAAGCCGGGGCGACACGACCACGCCGCGCCGGTTGAGCTCGGCGGCCACGGCGCCCCCGTCGCGCCCCGGGAACCTCGCCACCACGATGCCCGCCCGCGAGGCGTCGTCCGCCGGGGTGATGATCGAAGCACCGAGCTTCTCCAGCCCTTCCCGCAGGATGCGGGCCAGATGCTGGTTGTGGGCCAGGCACTTGTCGACGCCGAGCTTGAGGAAGTACTTGAGCGTCTCGCCCAGGCCGAACGCGGCGCCGTAGTCGGGGGTTCCCGACTCGAATCGCCTCGCCCGGCGGGCCAGAGTGAGGGTCGTGGCGTCGAAGTTGAAGATGTCCTCCGTGCTTCGCCAGCCGACGACAGGCGGAGACAGCTTCTCGTAGAGCCCGGGCCGAACGTAGAGGAGGGCCGCGCCGAACGGGCCGCAGAGCCATTTGTAGCCCGAAGTCACCAGGGCGTCGACGCCGGCCGCCTTCACGTCGAGCGGGACAACGCCAGCCGCCTGGGTGGCGTCAATGACGCAGACCGCCCCGTGGCCGTGGGCCAGGTCGGTCAGGGCCTTCATGTCGAAGCGGTGGCCGGTGGCGTACTGCACGAGGCTCACGCAGAGCACCGAGGTCTTGTCGTCCACGGCCGCCGCGATGTCCTCGAAGCCGAGGGCGGCCGGGTTGGCGAGAGCCTTCACAAGGCGGACCTCGGCCCCGGTCTCCTGGGCAACGCGTAGCCAGGGGTAGGTCGTGCTCGGGAAGTCGAGATCGATGCTAACGACGTTGCTCCCCTTGCCTGGTTTGAGGGCCCAGGCCAGTTGGCTCAGGGCGACCGTGGCGCTCTCGACCAGGGCAATGCTGTCCGCGTCGGTCCCCAGGAACTCGGCGGCTACCTGCCGCGGCACGTCTAGGGCGCGGGTTTCGGCTTCTTCGTCGAGGGTCACGGTGCCCGCCGCGGCAATCTGGGTCTCGAAGGCCTGCTTGGCCCGGTGCACCGGGGCCGGAACGATGGAGATCGAAGCGGCATTAAGGTAGCAGTAGCGCTTCAAGGCGGGGAAATCCTCCCGCGGCGCGAGGGAGCTTCTTCCGGTCAAACCCGTCACCCTCCCCTGGCAATGATGGGCGAAGATCGAGGCCAGGCCGCCATCAGGGTCAGGACTGACCCTGCATGAGAACGAAGGCCTGCCGGGCCGCCATGCCCGGCTTGACGCCCATCGCCTTGGCCTTGCTGGTGGCGTCAACGATCTTGGCCTCCAGCACGTCGTCGATTGACCGCACTCCCCGGACCAGCGCGGCCGCGTCTCCAACTTCCTCGGCCACGGCCAGGTTGAGGTAACCGCACATAACGTAGCCACGGTCGGCGCGGATGAGCAGGAGGTTGGCCCCCTCGCCAGGGAGCCTGACGTGAACACCAACCGCCTTGCCCTTGCCGATCCGGACCTCCCTAACTTCAGCCGGTTCCGCCATTGTCTATCAACCACCTAACGGGGAGGGTCGACTGCGGGCAGCGCAATCCCTCTTGCGCCCCTCGAAAGGTCATTCTCCGTACCGCCGGCGCCTCCTCCTCGCTCACGCGGAGGAGGAAGCCAGCCCCTACCTGGCCGAACTCCGGCAGGGGGGCGATCGAAGACCATCATGAGCAGATTGAAGGACTGGCGATGGGTCGTGGTCCTCGGTTGCCTCGGCTGGGTGGCCCTCTACGCGGGGAGAGCCGTTCTCTCCCCGGCCCTCGGGGCCGTCGGACAGGAGTGGGGTCTGGGCGAAGGCCAGCTTGGGGCCTTATCCTCCGGCTTCTTTCTGGGCTACGCCGCCATGCAGATTCCGACCGGGCTTCTGGCCGATCGGCTGGGGAGAAAAGGCATCCTCGTTGGGGGTCTTGTTGCTTTCGCGGCGTCCACGGCCCTGTGTGGGCCGGCCCCGACCTACGGGCTTTTCCTTGGAGCCGGTGTCTTGGCCGGGTTGGCCCAGGGCACTTACTACGCCACGATGTTCGCCGCGTCGACGGCGGCCGTTCCGGCCGCGCGGCGGAGCCTCGGATCGGCCATCGTCTACAGCGGCATGGCCATCGGGACGTGCGGGGGCTTCCTCCTGGGGAGCCTGGTCACCGCGCGGCTCGGCTGGAACTGGCGGGCGCCCTTCTGGCTCCTGGTGGCGCCCACTCTGGCGGTGGCCCTGCTGGCTTCGTTCCTTCCCCGGGAGCGGCCGCGCTCGGCAGGCGCCGGCGCGCGAACGCCCACGGGACCTAGGGTCGAGGCTCCCGCCTCAGCGCGACCCGGAGCGCGGCCCGGGGGGCCGCGGGCGGTCTTCACTCCGCGGCTAGTCAGGGTCTACTTCCTCAACTTCACCTCGCTCTACGCCTTCTTCATGCTCTTGGCCCGGCTGCCCTACTACCTCCAGCACGAGCGCGCCTGGCGGCGACCGCCGCCGGGCTGGTGGCGTCTCTGGCGCCGTGGGCGTCGATTCCCGCGGGCCTTCTGGTCAATCTGGTCTCGGACCGGCGGGCCGACCGCATCGGACCCCTCCGGATGCTGTTGCCTGGCGCGGCTGTTTCCGTTCTCGGCATCCCCTTCGCGGCCAGCACGCCGGCGCTCTACGGAGCCTTACTCCTCTACGGCCTCGTGGGCAAGTCCACGATCGATCCGCTCCTTGTGGCCGAGGTGGCCGAGCTCGCCCCGGCGGAACGGTCGGCTACGGCCCCCAGCATCCTCAACTTCTCGGGCATGATCGCCTCCGTGGCCGCGCCGTACGTCACCGGCGTGCTCGCCCACACGCCTACGGCGGCATGCGGCCGGCCTTCTACGTGGCGGCCGGCATCCTCCTGGCGGGGTCGGCCGTGTCGATGCTCGCGGTCAGGAGCGGGCCCAGGCCAACCGAGGCGAGCGCGTCATGACCTCGGGCGCCGGGTGGCGGAACTGGCACACCGTTGTCCGCCTCGGATGCCTGGGCTGGACCTCTCTCGCGGCCGGGAGGGCGGTTCCGCCTCCGCGGGAGTGGCGCCTGGCCGAACCCGAGTTGGGGCTGGCCGCGTCGGCGCTGTTCCCGGGCTTCGTGATCGCGCAGATCCCCACCGGCGTTCTGGCCGACAGGATCGGCCGGAAGGGATTGTTGGTCGGCGGCTTTCTCGTCCTCGGTCTGGCCACGGCTCTCCGAGGGCTCGCTCCTGGCTTCGGGTTCTTCCTGGCCGCCGCCTTCTTGGCCGGGCTGGCCCAGGGCACCTATTACCCAACCCTCTTCGCCGTTTCGTCGGCAGCCATTCCCCCGGCCCGGCGGGTCATCGGTTCCGCCGTCATCTACAGCGGGCTGGCCATCGGGAACTCGGAGTCTTCACCCTACGCCTGGTGGGCGTCTACGTGGCCAGCTTCGTTTGCCTTTACGCGTTCTTCATTCTCCTGGCCTGGCTGCCCTACTACCTCGAGTTCGAGCTGGGTTTTCGGGGGCCAGTGACCGGCTTGGTAGCCTCGCTGGTCCCGTGGGCCTCCTTGCCGGCGGGGTTCGTCGTAAGCCTCGTGTCCGACCGAACGGCCAATCGCCTTGGTCCACTCCGTCTTCTCCTCCCCGCCGCGGCGGTGGCTCTCGCCGGGGTAGCCTGGTCGCGCTCTCCGCTGGTGCTCTACGGCTTCCTGCTTCTTTACGGCCTGGTCGGCCAGTCGGCCACCGACCCGATAATCGTGGCCGGCGTGGCCGAGATCACCGCGCCGGAGCGGTCGGCCACCGCCTTCGGCTTCCTGAACTTCTTCGGGATGCTCGCCTCGGTCGTGGCCCCGCTGGTCACCGGGTATCTCTCCCACGCTTGCGGGAGCATGCGCCCGGCGTTCGCGCTAGCGGCGGGCCTCTTCCTCGTGGCCTCCGTGGTCCTGGCCGTGCTGCACAAAGACTCGCGGCGCAAGGGGGCGGAAGCCAAGCGTCCGTGCTCCCCCAGGGTAGGTGAATGTCGTGACTCTGTCCGTTGCGGTGCTCGTGTTCGACGAGGTCGAGGTCCTCGACTTCGCCGGGCCGTTCGAGGTTTTCGCGGCCGGCTCCGTCTTCGAGACCTCGAAGAACGTGCGCGCTCGCTGGCGGAGATCGCTCGCGCATCTGATGCTACCCACAGGGAGTTGCACTTTGTCAAAGTCCTGGACGAGGTCAGGAACAGGCTTGCCAAGCATGAGGCACGCGAAGCCTGATGGCCACGCGCTCGCTGCAAAAGGGCTGACCAGACCGACGACACGCAAACCCTGCCGCCAGTTCGCTCTCCACTCTGTTCGCAGTGCCTCCGCGTTGAATCCACCGGAAGCGGGCTGGATTCCACTTCCGGTCAGTGGCTGACGCCATGCAGGGGGAGAAGCGTTGGATGAGATGCCCGAGGCCCAAGAGACCGAGAAGAGCCACACGACCCGCAATCGCCAGCCCAGGCTGTCGTGGCAGTCGTCGAGGTTGTGATCCTGGCCGCTATCCTGGCCGGCGTTTCGGGAATGGGAACGTCATAGGGTCCGCTGAAGCTCCGTGTTGGTCCAGCGTCGCTGGCAACCTTGTCGCCCCGCCATTTCGCCGCGCCCCCGCCGGCGGCCTGCCGATGGCCATCCCTCGGACCAGGAGGAGAGGCCTCGCTCAGTCGGACTGACGCCTCGGAGGTCACCGGCCCCTCCCCAAGAGCCGGCTCACGTGTGGGGCCCGCCGTAGCTCCGTGTTAGCCCAGCGTCGCTTGAAGGTCCTGCCTGCCGGGGGATTTCCTCCGGATACCGGTGGGTGCCCTCCTCTGCGCGCATCAGTACGTGAGAGGAGAAGACAGGCAGACACAAGGCCGGGTTCCGCAGAAGAGGGGCACCACCCGCCACACAAGGGGAAGCCCCTGCGAGACGCTACCTCCTGGGCATCGGCATCGTAGAACGGGTCCACCAAGAAGGCATTGGGGGACTCGGCTATCCCGGCGAGGTCCGCCGCGGTGCCGCGAACCACGACGGCATAGAGTCTGAGACTCCCCTCACGGGCCATGGCGGCGTGGCGCTGTATGTCCGCGTTGTCCGGGTCGATGATGGCGACCTTCTCCGCCACCTTGCTCACCGCTGGCCCCCGACCCCCAACCCCTGGCCGGCCGCACGGCAGGAATGGGGTGACATTGAGCAAACCCGCCTTGTGAAGGAGATTGACCTTAGATGTGTCGAGGGCGCTGCAAACCTCATCAGGCCATCTTCCCTGTCATACTGGCGCTACTCATCTCCGTCTCATCGCTTGGGTGCTTGCGGGGTACACAGGCCACGCCTAACAGCGGCGGGGTTGGCCAGGAAGGCACGGAGCCGGGAACGCAACCCGGGGCGGGCGCACCAGAGCCCGTCGACAGGAAGCCGCAATCAAGCTCGACGCCCTGACCGGCTTCAACTTCGAAGTGGCCGACCAGAAGCAGGTTTTCACCCACGCCGCCGGTGAGCATGTTGTAGACGGGCCGGCCTTGAAGGCCGCGAAGGAGCGCCGCGACGATCATACCTACGCCGACGAAACCCGGGATCAGGGTCTCAGGCCCAGGCCCAGCTGCCCCAGTTGAAAGTGAGGTTCTGCCAGTAGAGTAGGCCGCCGATGCCCCCGACGATGGAATGGCCATGTCGGTGTCGCCGGTGGTCAGTCCGATCACGGCCAGCATCGCGGCCACGCCGATGATGATCAGCGGCCAAGAGCGGTCAGTGGACATCAAGGGGTGCAGGCCCGGCACCCACTGCGCCGCCAGAAAGAAGACGCCGAGAAGGATTAGGACCAACCCCGCCGCGTAGCTGCCGCGCCGTAGAGGGTGTTGGGAGCAGCGGCCGTCATCCGCCCGTTCGTCATTCTTGGCCCCGGGCTCCACGGGATCGGGGGCGTCCTTTCCATCCGTCGAGGTCATGCTCGCACTCGCACCTTAGAGGTCGCTGCCTTTGAACCGGAGGGACCCAACCGGCCGGGCCCAGAAAGGCCCGTGGCATCAGTATAGCAGCCGCCGGGCGGCGGAGCCGGAAGCCCCGCTTCCTCCTCTCCGTGTCGCGTCAAGTCGGCCGGATTCAGTCTGGTGCTCCTGCCGCGCTCCCGTTGGTCCGTGATGGGAGGAATTCGACGGGCAGCAAAGGAACAACCCTCCGCATGACTGAGGTGGCTCGCGGAGGTGGACCCTGGTGGCCGCGGCGGTGACGCTGACCCCTGAGGAATCCCGAAGGCTCATCGCCAAGGCCTTGGCCGGCATGGATGTCGTGAAGAAGGCCATGCGGGAAGGGACGATAGGCCTGGCCATGTGTTCGTCGGCGGCGTTCGTCGCCGAGGAGCTGTTGGGGCACAAAGTCAACCGCGATTTGTACTGCTGCGGCTTCATCCATGAGGACGGTTGGTGCTGGGTCCACCCCGAGACGCGGGGAACCGAGGCTCACGGCCCAAACCCGCAGGGGTGCGGGCAGCTCCTCCTTAGGCGCGGAGCCCCGACCTGGCTCGACTACCCGAGGCAGACCCTGGCCGACCACATCGAGGCAATGGGGTCGGGAGACATAATAGTGAAGAGCGGGAACGTCCTCGACCGCGAGGGCAAGGTGGGAGTGCTGGTAGGGGACCTTGATGGGGGCGAAGCCGGCCGGTACCTCCCCTTCATTCAGCGCGGGGAGATAATCTCCCTTGTTCCGATGACCATCAGCAAGGCCCTCCCCGTGCGTCTCGAGCGGATAACGGCCGGTATGGGAACCAAGGCCAAGGTCATCGACCGGAAACGGACCTACGGTGTGGCCTGCGGGATGCTCCCCTGGCCCGGCACGGTTGTCACCGAGATCGAAGCCTTCAAGTGGCTGGCTGGCGCGGAGGCCCTACCGATAGCGGCCGGAGGTTTCGACACCGGGGCGGGGTGCGTCAGTTTCCTTCTCCAAGGCCCCGAGGAGAACGTCGACCAGGCCTGGCGCCTTGTCCGCGAGATTAAGGGTGAACCGCGCCTGCGCAACCTGGTCGGCCAGTGCAAGACGTGCGAGGTCTACGCCGCGGAATCGTGCTCGGCCCGGAGGAAGTTCAGCCACAAACGTGGCTCCTGAATCGGAACCTTGGAGACGACCCCATGTCCACGACAGCATCGCCCCTGGCGCCGCGCGCCGATTTCCCGGCCCTGGCGGACCACAATTACCTGAACTCCGCTTCGATCTCTATCATGGCCAAGCCGGTCCGGGAGGCCATGGAGCGGTTAACCCGCCGCATTCTCCACGCAGGTACGGTGAGCCTGGACGAGGAAGCCGAGGTTCAGGCCCTCGAAATCGCACGGGAGCCGGTCTTTGTGGGCTGGCGTGGGACCGCTGACATGTGGGGCTTCGACGCCACCGAACTGACCTACGCCCCGAGCCTGCGCCGGTTCGAGTTCTCAACGATGAGCTACATGTCGGGCTACGGGCTGGGGGAGGCCCTCCGCTACGTCCACTCCCTTGGCGTGAAGTCCATATTCGACCACGACCTCGGCTTAGCCGGGCAACTGATTGAGGGTCTGGAGCGGCTCGGCGCGCGGGCCCTCACTCCGCGAGAACCTTCCCGGCGTTCGGGGATCGTGACCGCCCGCTTCCCGGGTCGCAACGGGGAGAAGATGGCGGCCGAGCTCAATCGACGCAAGGTCGTGGTCTCCCCGCGATTCGGGTCGACACGTTTCTCACCCCACTTCTTCAACGGCAGTGACGAGATAGAGCAAGCCCTGTCCGTCCTTGCTGGGATCCTTTAGGTTGCCCTCAAGCCGCCGGCTTCCGGGTCAGTCACGGCCCCAATCGGCACCCGGTAGGATATTGGCGGATTATGGCGAATCCACGCCACCGTGCGATCTTTGGAGAGAACCCTCCAGGTCCTCGAGGTCCTCGCTCAAGCCGAGCACAGCTTGGGTCTCTCCGATATTAGCCGGGCCACCAAACTGGACGGCAGCACGATTCTTCGCTATCTGGGCGAACTGATCAAACTCAGCTATGCGGCGTCGGAGGGAGGGGGCCGGCGGCGATACCGCATCGGCCCCCGACTCGCGCGTCTCGGGGGCGCGTCCCGGACCGCCGTTCTGCGCCAGGTGGCGCAACCGCACATGCAGGCCCTCGGCGAAGCCTGCGGCGAAGACGTTACGCTGGGCATTCTCGACGCGGACTCCGTGCTTTACCTGGAGAGCTGGCGGTCGACCCACGTGCTCAGGGCCAACATCGATGACGGATCGCGGGCGCCGGTCCACGCGTCGTCTCTAGGCAAGGCCATGCTGGCCTTCATGCCGCCCGCCGAGGCGCGCGCCCTGGTAGAGCGAGCGGGCCTGAGGCCGCTCACCGCGCGGACGGCCAAGACACTGGAGGAGTTCGAGGCCAACCTCCAGGTCGCCCGCAGCCGAGGCTACTCGACCGATGGCGAGGAGTTCGCCCCTGGAGTTGTCTGCATCGGGGCGCCCATCTTCGGCGCCCTAGGCCAGGTGCTGGCCGCTCTGAGCATCACCGCCCCCAAGCCAAGGCTCACCCTGCCCGAACTGGAAGCCAAGTTCGGGGCGTTGCTGGTAGAGACTTGCCGGGCCGTCTCCGCCGACCTCGGTTTCGCCTCGTCGGCCGACAAGCCGGCCTAACGCTTGCCGGGTCCTCACCCGAGGCTTCCTCCCCGTTACGGCATACCGCGTGAAGCTATTGCTTCGCGGAGTGCAAGACCAGTTGGCCCCGGGTCCACCGGGGGCCGGGCTCTGGTTAACCAGCGCGGTTGCGCCAGCCTACGATTGACCGGCGTGAGGTTTATTGACTGATCCACAGTTACGTGCCAACGTGATGTGGTTACCATTCACCCTCACGGCGACCGCATCCTCCCAATACCTGAAGCCGTGTCGCTGGTCCTCAACCTCCCGACTCGGCGCCTTCCGCCGGAGCGACGTTCAGTTCCACCCAGAACTCCGTCTCCGGCCCGATGACCACGGCCCGGACGCTGAGGTAGACGGGGGCCCCCTCGATGGTCAGTGTCCGCCCGTCCAGGAGGTGGAAGGCCAGGGCCGGGTCCAACTCCGCCACCGGCCGCCCGACGAGGTCGTCCACGATGCTCGCGACCTCGGCCCTCACCCTGACCCGCGTCAACTCGTCGAGCCCCTCCGGGATGACGTTCACGCTCATCACCACCAGGCCCGCCTGCCCGTAGCGGACGTCGGCCAGTTCCTCGCGGAGCCTGTCCACCTGTATCTGGAGGTCGGCCTTCTTCACCAGGAGTTGCTCGCGCTCGAGCGACACCTGGTCGAGGCGGGCCCCCAGGAGGGCCACCCCCACGGCCGCCCCGGCGGCGAAGCCAAGGACGATGAGGGCGAAGGACCTGCGACGTTCGGGGTCAAGCAGCGAACCGACGGCGGCGGAGGCCGCCCCCCTGGTCCGGGACAGCGCCGGCCGCTTCACCGCCGGACCCCCGACGCCGCCAGGATGAGGTAGGCGCCGAGCTGGGCGCCGGCGAAAGCCACCGCTAGGAGCAGGACCTGCCGGCCAAGGTCCAGAAACTGCCCTCTCAGGACCCCCTGTTCCAGGTGCCAGAAGGTGGCCATGTCACCGCCCAGGGCGGCGACGACCGCCCACGGTTTCAGTTCTCCCGCCAGGCGCCACATCGTCCGGGCCGGGTACCCGCCGACGAGACCGCCCAAGGCGGCGAAGAGCGACCCGCCGAGGACGACGCCGAGCGCCAGGCAGAAGGTCAGCACGAGTTGGGCGCTAAACGAGGGCACGCGACTCACCGCCTTGCGGGGATCCGGGGCTGGCATCTCGGCCTCCAAGGCCGCGAGTACCGCTGCGGCTGACATGACGAAGGTATGCGCGGGGAGGACCTTTCTTGCGGGAGTTCGTCCACCTACACGTCCACAGCGAATACAGCCTCCTCGACGGAGCGGCCCGCGTCGAGTTCCTCCCGGTCAAGGCGAAGGCCCTCGGCCAACCGGCCTTGGCCATCACGGACCACGGCGTGATGTACGGGGTCGTCGAGTTCTACAAGCACTGTCAGGCCACCGGCGTCAAGCCCATCATCGGGTGCGAGGTCTATGTGGCCCGGCGCACACGGTTCGACAAGACCCCGCGTCTCGACGAGGACTCCTACCACCTCACCCTCCTGGCTCAGAACGAGGAGGGGTACCGCAACCTCATCCGGCTGTGCTCGCTCGGGCACCTGGAGGGCTTCTACCACAAGCCCAGGGTGGACCGGGACCTCCTGGCGGCCAACGCCAAGGGTCTCGTCGCCCTTTCCGGCTGCCTCTCGGGCGTCGTCGCCGAGCCCCTGTTCCGGGCTCAGCCCGACGCCGCGCGCGAGGCCGCCTCCTTCTACCGGGATGTCTTCGGCCGGGAGAACTTCTACCTCGAGCTGCAGGACTCGGGCATCGAGGGCCAGCGCCAGGTGAACGCTCAGCTCGTCGACCTGTCCCGCGACCTCGGCCTCGGCCTGGTGGCCACCAACGACGCGCACTACATCGAGCAGGCCGACGCGGCCGCCCATGACATCCTGCTCTGCATCCAGACCCAGAAGACCTTTGACGACCCGAACCGTCTTCGCTTCGGCTCGACCGAGTTCTACCTCAAGTCCGGCGACGAGATGTGGGCTCGCTTCGGCGACCTGCCGGAGAGCCTGTCAAACACGCTGGCCATCGCCGAGCGCTGCGAGTTCGCCTTCGACTTCGGTCAGGTGCACCTGCCGCTGGCCCCGGTTCCGGAGGGTTTCGACAGCGAGACGTTCCTGGACAAGCTCTGCCGCGAGGGGCTCCAGCGTCGGTACCCGGCGCCGTCCCCTGAGGAGAAGACCGCGCTCGACGCCCGCCTCAGCCAGGAACTCGCGGTCATCGGCGAACTCGGCTTCGCCGGGTATTTCCTCATCGTCTGGGATTTCATCGACTTCGCCCACCGCGAGAAGATACCGGTCGGCCCGGGGCGCGGGTCGGTCGCCGGTAGCCTGGCGGCGTACTGCCTCGGCATCACCAACATCGACCCCATGAGCCACGATCTTCTCTTCGAGAGATTCCTGAACACCTCGCGCCGGGAGTTTCCCGACATCGACATCGACTTCTGCGACCGCCGGCGCGGGCGGGTCATCGACTACGTGGTCAAGCGGTACGGTGAGGACAAAGTGGCCCAGATCATCACCTTCGGCACGCTGGCCGCGCGGGCCGCCGTCAAGGACGTTGGCCGGGCCCTGGGCCGTCCGAGCTACGGCGAGATCGACCGCATCACCAAGCTCCTCCCGATGGGCCCGGAAGCCGGCCTGGAGAAGGCGCTCGAGCAGGTGGCCGAGCTCCGGCAGATGGCGGAGGCCGACCCGAACATCGGCCGGCTCTTCGACCTGGCCCTCCGGGTCGAGGGTCTCCCAAGGAACGCTTCGGTCCACGCCGCGGGAGTGGTCATCGCGACCCAGCCCCTGGTCGAGTTGGTGCCGCTCCAGCGGATGCCCGATGGCGAAGGTGTTATCACCCAGTTCGACATGAACACCCTGTCCGCGCTGGGCCTCCTCAAGATGGACTTCCTGGGCCTGCGGACCCTCACCGTGCTCGAGGACACGCTCAAGGCCGTCCAGGAGCGGACCGGGCAGGTCATCGACCTCGACCGCATCCCCCTGGACGACCAGGAGGTCTTCCACATGCTCTCGCGCGGGAGCACGGCCGGGGTGTTCCAGTTCGAGACATCGGGCCTGACCAACCTTCTCAAGCGGCTCAAGCCCGCGGTCTTCGAGGACCTGGTCGCCGCGGTGGCCCTCTTCCGGCCGGGGCCGATGGAGATGCTCGACTCCTTCGTGGAGATACGGCATGGTCGGCAGCAGGTGGTCTATCCGCACCCGTCGCTTGAGGGCATCCTCGGTAAGACCTATGGCGTCATGGTCTACCAGGAACAGGTCATGCAGGTCGCGAGCCTGCTGGCGGGGTTCAGCCCAGGCGAGGCGGACTCGCTGCGCCAGGTCTTCAAGAAGAAGAGCCCGGAACTCGCCGCGAAACAGCGGGAGAACTTCCTCACCGGGGCCGTGGCCAAGGGCATCGACCACCAGACGGCCAACAAGGTCTTCGAGATGATCGCCAAGTTCGCCGGGTACGGGTTCAACAAGTCGCACTCCGCGCCGTACGCCTTGGTGGCCTACCAGACGGCCTGGCTCAAGGCCCACTACCCCGTGGAGTTCATGGCCGCCTCCCTCAGCAACGCCATCAGCGCGTCCGACCGGGTCGCCGGCTACGTCGGCGAATGCCGGAAGATGGGGATTGCCGTGTTGCCGCCGGACGTGAACGAGAGCCGGGCCGGGTTCGCCGCGACCGGCGGGAAGATACGCTTCGGCCTGAGCGCGGTCAAGAATCTGGGCGAAGCGGCCATCGAGAGCCTCGAGAAGGCCCGGGACGAGGGAGGGCCGTTTACCAGCCTTTTCGATTTCTGCCTGCGCCTCGATTCCCGTCTGGTCAACCGGCGGGCCCTGGAGAGCCTCATCAAGGCCGGGGCCTTCGACTCCCTCGGCGGGCACCGCGGACAGTATCTCCTGGCCCTGGACCGCGATTTCGAGGCCGCGCAGAGGCAGCAGAAGCAAGAACGCGAGGGGCAGGTCGCGCTATTCGGCGGGTCGGGCGGGTCGGCGGTCCGGCGGGTCGGCGGTCCGGCCGGCCGTTTCCGGGGCCATCGCCTCGCCTCTGCCGGTCAGTCCGCCCCCTCCGCCGGCCAGCATCCTGGCCATGGAGCAGGAGGTCCTCGGGTTCTACGTCACCGGGCACCCTCTGGCCGATTTCGAGGAGGTCTTCGTGGCCGCCGACGCCTGCACCACGGCGCAACTGGTTGACGTCCCCGATGGCCGGTTGACGACGGTGGGCGGGGTCATCCGTGAGGTGAAGAAGATTTTCGACCGGAACGGCAATCAGATGGCCTTCGTCACCATCGAGGACCTCGTGGGCACGGTGGAGATCATCGTCTTCGCCTCGGTGCTCGCCAAGTACGGACCGGCGCTCCAGCCCGACGCGGTCGTCATCGTGGGGGGCAAGGTCAGCCGCAAGGACGAGGAAGTGAAGATCCTGGCCAACCGTATCTCGCCCGTGGCTCGGCCGGTCAAGGCGGAGGTGTACGTGACCGTGCCTCCGGAACTGGAGTCGCCGGAGAGCCTGGAGAGAATCAAGGCCGTTCTTCAGCTGAACCACGGGGCCGCTCCGGTCTACCTGAGGTTGGCCTCGTCGCCCCAATTGGTCCTCATCCACGAGGACTACTGGGTGCGACCCGACCCCGACGCCCTGGAGATGCTGGCCGAGATCGTCGGTCCCGGCGGCGTCAAAGTAGTCCCCACGACCTGACGCTGCGCGTCAGCCGCACCCGCCGACCGGCCGCTCTCTTGATTAACCTGGACAAGCTGCGTATAGTTACCCCCGAAGGCAATGTGACGGAATGAGGGCCGAGGAATGGCACACGACATTCGTTCCGGCCGGCCGAGGCCGGTCACGCGCTTGGCTGCGGCGCTGGTCCTGTCGGTCGCGCTGACGGCGGGCTGCTGGGGAGGCGGCGACGTGAGCGGAGAACCGGGCGGGACCGGGGGGCAGACAGGCGGCGGAGGTCAGGGCGGTGGCGGGGCCGGCGTTCAACTGACCTGGTTTGGGCACGCGGCGTTCCTCATCACCTCGCCGGACGGCGTGAAGGTGCTCACCGACCCGTACCCGGGGAACCTGGGCTACGGCAGCCGGACCTTCGCCGCCGACATCATCACCGTCAGCCACGAGCACTTCGACCACAACAGCGTCGCCAGCGCGGACGGCGACCCCGAGGTCCTGCGGGGCCTGGCCGGTGGCGACTGGGCCCAGGCCGAGAAGTCCCTCCGGGATGTCACGGTCTACTCTCTGGGCGGCACGTACCACGACGGAGACCAGGGCGCCAAGCGCGGCAAGAACGCCCTCTTCATCATCGAGACGGGCGGTCTTCGCTTCCTGCATCTGGGCGACCTCGGCCAGACGCCGACCGCGGCCGTCGTGGAGAAGGCGGGACGGGTGGACGTCCTTCTCATCCCGGTCGGCGGCTATTTCACTATCGACGCCAAAGAGGCGACCCGGGTCGCGGCCCTCTTCGGGGCCAGGGTCGTCATTCCCATGCACTACAAGACCAAGGCCATCAGCGACTGGAGCATCTCGGACGAGAGCCCGTTCCTTGAGGGCCAGACCGGCGTGAGGCGGATCGGCTCGAGCCAGGTCACGTTGGACCCCGGAAACCTGCCCAAGCTCCCGGAGATCTGGGTCCTCGACCCGGCGCCGGCGGGAGGTTCCTGAGCGATGGGCGCCAAGCTGATCGCGGTGCACGCCGCCCCCAACTTGCCGACGGCGGAGATGATCAAGGAGTACCTCGCGGGCGAGGGCGTCGCCGCGGTGTTGAGGAGCCGCCTGCCGTCGTTCATGGGCTCCGACATGGTTGAGATCCTGGTTCCGTCGGAGCAGGAAGCCGACGCCCGCCAGGCCCTGGAGGCCTTCCTGGAAGGCATGCCCGAAGACTGGCCGGAGGCGGACAAGTGACCCAGCCCCGGCCACCCTCCGGTCGGCCCAAGCGCATCGGCGTCCTCACCGGCGGTGGCGACGCCCCCGGCATGAACGCGGCCATCCGTGCCGTCGTCCGTAAGGCTGTCTTCGACGGCCTCTCCGTGGTCGGCGTCCAACGGGGCTACGCCGGTCTCATCGCGGGCGATTTCCGCCCGCTCGACCAGCGCTCCGTGGCCGACATCATCCACCGGGGCGGGACCATCCTTCAGACGGCCCGGTCCGAGGAGTTCCGCACGCCCGAAGGCTTCGCCGCGGCCTGCTCCCGCCTGCGCGAGG
>Ga0315288_10001000_pt1 | contig 35943 bp, 30 predicted proteins | sample YL17G11_20_MG_FD_203454 | JGI IMG/M metagenome (GOLD analysis project Ga0315288, IMG submission 203454) | Sediment microbial communities from Yellowstone Lake, YNP, Wyoming, USA - YL17G11_20 | ecosystem: Environmental > Aquatic > Freshwater > Lake > Sediment | place: USA: Wyoming | collected...
CCTCCCCCCTCCGAGGGGGAGGGAAGGGTGGGGGGGAAGAATTCACCGGAGGTGAGATTCTCGGCTTATATCCAAAATCCCTTATTCTGTGCCGGTCCTTGGATCGAACCAATTTTTCATCCATTTTTCTGCAAATGTGGAGTTAGGCCACCATTGTCCATTAAAAGGTGCGCCCCCACACCACGGTCTTCCTTTTCTTGGCGGAGAGCTCGGCCATCTCCTCCAGGGGACCGAAGTCCATGCATTTGGTCATACAATGATGGACACAGGCAGGCTTCTTCCCCTGCTTCACGCGAGGCATGCAGAAGTCGCAATAATCAGTGGGAATCGGCACGTACTCGACGGTGATTTTTTCCTTCCCCCGGTAGGTGCGCTCAACCACCCGGATGCCCCATTCGTCCGTTTTGAGGTCGTGCTCTTGCTTGCAGGCCAGCTCGCAGGCATGGCAGCCACTGCACCACTCGTAATCGACGTATAACCCGTATTCCATCAGAGGCTCTCCTTCTGATAAATCCCCTCGATCCCTTCCTCGGCCCGGTAGACCCTGCACAGGATGGACTTATACTGTCCGCCCCCAAACCCGCATTTGGCCTGGGTTCCGTCGGGGATCAGCTGATTGACGTTTACTTCCCAGAGGCCAAAGAGGTCTTCCGCCCGCTTCTCGGGAAACCACCAGCCGTGGAGGGTCTGGACCACCCTCGGATCGATCCCGTAAAAATACTTAGCCTTGCGTTTGCATCGGCCGTGGGGATTCTCCACCCAAACCCAATCTCCGTCCTGAACACCAAGCGAACGGGCTGTTTCCGGATGGATTTCGAGAACCGGGTAGGGCTCCAGTTCTCTAAGGGACTTGATATTCCGGTGCTCCGCGTGAAAGAAGAGGACGCTCCGCCTCCCCGTAGAAAGGATGAGAGGGTACTCTTGAGCCAGTTTTGGGGTGCTGTAGGGACTCATGTGGGGCTCGGCGTAATAGGGTAGAGGATCATATCCCCAACGTTCGAAGTGAGTAGAATATAATTCCACTTTGCCAGTGGGGGTGTTGAAACCCGGTTTCCCATCCTTGCGTAAAAGCCCTTTCTCATGTCGCCGGTAAGGAGAAGTTGGATGCCCCTTGGGGGGGAAGACCCAGCCTTTTTCTTTCAGTTGATCGTAGTTCAGGCCCGATGGTTTTAGGAAATCATCGAAAAGCTGACGCAGGCTCTTCCATTTTAAATTCGGGTTGAATCGGCGGGCCAGTTCAAAGCAAATCTCCTCGTCGGGCTTGCATTCCGGTACCTCGATGGCCTTCTGCATGGCGTTCAGGGGCGTCCACCAGGCCCGGATTCCATCCCGTTCGGCCATCGTGGCCGCGGGCAGGACGACATCGGCCAGGGCCACGGTTGTCGGGTTCATGAACAGATCGGCCACCACGATAAACTCGAGTCGGTTGAGGGCGTCGTAATATTTCCGCGGATTGGCTGCGGAGGCCAGCATATTGTTGCCGGCGATCCAGGCCCCCTTCAGGGGATAGGGCTCACCGGTCAGCATCGCTTTCAAAATCATGTCGGCCTGGGCTCTCCAGTGAAATTCTTTGACCATCGGGTAGACATCCACCCCAATACGCTTGCGCATCTGCTCCGGCGGCATGACCTCCCCGTAATACTCGGCGATAGCCTCTTGACTCATGGGATAGGGCGGAACGTCATACGCCATCCGGGCGATGGCCATCCCCCCGGGGATGTCGATGTTCCCGGTGATGGTCCAGAGGTGAATGACGGCATTGCATACGATGGCCCCCTCCGCAGCCAAGTCTACGGGTACACCCCACTGGACAGAGGCCGGATGGCTGGTCGCAAAAAGTCGGGCCGCCTCGATGATTTTTTCCTGGGGGACCCAGGTGATCTGAGAGACCTTTTCCGGAGGATACTCCTGAACTCGCTGGGCCAGCTTGTCGAAGCCATAAGTCCATTTTTCAACGAACTTTTTATCATAGAGGCCTTCGTTGATGATCACATTCAGAAGGCCCAGGGCGAGGGCCCCATCCGTTCCGGGGCGAAGCTGCAACCATACAGCGGCCTTGGAGGCGACCCAGGTGTAGATGGGGTCCACGACGATGGCTTTGGTCCCCCTTTTCATGCAGTCTATGATCCAGGGGGCCATAAATCCATCGTTGCAGGTGGCCGCCGGGTTTTGGCCCCAGATGAGGGTGCACTTGGGCAGGACGAACTCCGGATGATCATACCGCTCCTGGAAAAACTGAGAGCAATCCGGGACCGTGTAGTCCCCCTGGGTAATTCGCATGGATACGAGCCTGGGGTGGAAGCAGGAATTGCCGGTTAATCCTCCCTGAAGCCAATTGGGGCTTCCATATGAATAGGAGAGTAGCAGAAGCCAGCCGCCCACGTTTCTCCCCGTACCCTGGATGAAGACCATGGATTCGGCTCCGTACTTCTCCCGAATCTCTTTCATCCGCCCTTCGATGAAAGCATAGGCCTCATCCCAGGATATCTTCGCCCATTTATTCTCTCCCCGCTGGCCAATCCTTTTGAGGGGGGACCGAAGTCGGTCGGGGTGATAGATAAAATCTTTGATGGCCAGAGCCCTCGGGCACAGCCTGCCATTGTTATAGGGGTGGTCGGGGTTCCCCTCCATTTTTATTAATTTTCCATCCTTCACGTGCAGGAAAACCCCGCATCCTCCATGGCATCCAGGACCCGCGGACCAGGTGATCGTCCTCACGATCTTTTCGGTACTTTTATTCTGCTCCATTCTTTACTCTCCCCTTAAACCGACTTTCTGCCTTTACGAAAGGTCATAATCCGTCATAATCCTCCATGAAGAGGGCCATGGAAATCTCCTCGGTAATCTATGGCATATTCAAAGGAAGAAGCCTCTGGCGTAGATGACGGGCGTTTAAGGCTAGGGAATTTGACTCATTAATGATTGCCCACTCCTTCAGGCAGCAAGTGATCCCCATCTTTCTGCAGAAAAAAATTCGCTCCTCAGGTCGCCAGGACCCTCTGCAATACAGGATCGTGTGCACGGCGACATTTTGCTCGCGGAAATGAAGGCGTTAGATCCGGGTTATCTTTCGGAAAATCCTCGATTCCCAGTTTATAGGTATACAAAAGTTATGTCAATATTTATCGCCAAATTTGGATATTATGGACACCATACTTATTTATTGATTCCTCATGGGAATTAGATTAAGCTTAGGACATGGCAAGAATGGCGCGGCTGGTAGTTCCGGGCTTCTTCGGTCACGGAATCTAAAGAGGGAATCGGCGGCAAGAGACTTTTCACTCAGGGGAAGACTGTCAGGCGTATCATTGGCCGTGATAAATCTACAGGGATAACTCTCGGGAGCGAAGGGGCCGTTGCGGCCCTGGAGAGGCCATTGCGGCGTACTCTTATAAAAACCGCGCTCCAAAGGAAAGGAAAATCCGTAATAAAATAATGCGTCGCCGGGATTCCCGGAATTCGTACCTATATTATGATGATGAGGGCCTTCAGAGGGGATTAAGATGAAAGCGAAAGATCTGTTGGAAGAATATCTCGTTGCCGGCCACGGAGCCTGCCCGGGTTGCGGGATGCCCCTAGTTATGCGCAACACTCTTCACGCCCTGGGGGAAAATACAATTACCGTCCTCACGGCAAGCTGTCTGGGGACTATTATCCTCACTTATCCCTTCTCACCCATCAAACTTGCCACCTACTCGACGCCCTTTGCCTCGGCCGCAGCAGCCGCTTCCGGTATAAAGGCGGCTCTCGACGTGCAGGGAAATAACGACACCACCGTCGTGGCCATTGCCGGGGATGGGGGGACTTTTGACATCGGCATCCAGGCCCTCTCAGCAGCTGCCGAACGGAATGATGACTTCATCTATGTCTGCTACGACAACGAAGCCTACATGAACACAGGAATCCAGCGCTCCTCGGCCACACCCTGGGGGGCATGGACCACAACCACGCCCCCGGCCAACTTGAAGAGCCAGCCCAAGAAGGACATCGTGGAGATTATGGCCGCCCATCGAGTTCCTTATGCGGCTATGGCTTCTATTGCTTATCCCGAGGATTTTGCGCGTAAGATTCAGAGGGCCAAGGAGACTCGCGGCCTCAAGTTCATCTATGCTTTTTCTCCTTGTCCTGTGGGGTGGCGCTTTTCTTCGGAGTTGACTATACGACTGGCCCGGCTGGCCGTACAAGCTAAGGTTTTTCCTCTATATGAGGTGGAGAGTGGGGAGCGGTATATCCTCAATGTAGATCCCGAGGGAATACCGGTAAGCGAGTACCTGAGGCCTCAAGGGCGTTTTTCCTTTTTGCGGGAGGGGGATATGGAGCGTATCCAGGAGAACGTGGACCGGGAGTGGACGCGCTTGATGAGACGGATGGAGGCGAATTGAGGGTCCTGGACGCAATTTGGTTTAAAGTTTTTCTAGGAATATCTTGACCCCGGCTGATAGGCGGGACGATAGATTAAAATGCTGATCCTGGCGAGCTGCGATCCATTTACTCTATGCTGAATTCTCCGGAATTCCTGGAATTCCCTCCCATATAAAAACCAAGTCTCAAGGGCAAAACAAATTCGTAGTTGAGTATAATGCGACCGGAATTCACACGGGGTTCTTCCGCCGAGAAGCGGCCCCACCAGCCAAAAGTCTCTCCGCATCAGCCGTTCTTCGAAAAGCCGGCTGGCGGCAATTTCGCACAATAATAATGTTGACCTTACCCGATCTTCCAAAGGAAAAATCAGGTCGTCCTCGAAAGGACGTTGAAGAACAGGGATTGTCCCCGGAATTCCCCCGCAGGAGAAAGGAAAAACTTTGAAAAGAAAAGAATGGACAGATGAAGGCGCAGATCTTGATCTCCTCTTCAGGCCCCGCTCCCTGGCAGTCATCGGGGTTTCCCAGGATTTAAGCAAAGGTGGAGGGTTTATCTGGGGGAGAGTTCAGAAACAAGGCTATCGGGGTAAAAAATATCCCATAAGCAGAAGTTGTACGGAATTGGACGGCGTTCCATGTTACCGTTCCGTGTCCGACATCGCTGAGCCTATTGACCTGGCAATCGCCGCTGTCCCCGCGGCGGCTGTGGAAAGCGTGCTGACCGATTGTGCCCAAAAAGGAATCAAATTTGTCGTTATTCATGCGGCTGGCTTTGCCGAGTTGGGGGAAGAAGGAAGGAATCTGCAGGAAAGAGTCCTCATGGTTGCGCGAAAGAGTGGGATGCGGGTGGTCGGACCGAACTGCATGGGCATTTTTTGCCCGGAACAATGGCTGAATACCATTGTGGAACTCGAGGAGGCAGACACCAAGCCGGGAAGTACCGCCTTCTGTGGCCAAAGTGGTTGGGCCACAGAGGATTTTATTGCCGGGGGAAGTGCCAGGGGGCTCAGATTTAGCACAGTCATTAGCAGCGGAAATCAAGCAGATCTGGACCTCCTCGACTATCTCTCTTACTTTGGCAGAGATCCTTCGACAAAAGTTATCTGTGCTTACGCCGAAGGTCTTACCCGGGGAAGGGAGCTTATGGGTCTGGCCTCCCAAGTAGGTCGCACAAAACCTGTCCTGATCTGGAAATCGGGATTTAGCCAGGCGGGGGCACGAGCGGCTCTGTCCCATTCCGGGTCCATTGCCGGAAAACGAGATATATGGCTCGGTGCTGCCCGAAGCTCAGGAATTATCACGGCTGAAGGATTCGAAGATCTGGTGGACCTGGCTGTGGCATTCTCTGCTCCCCCATTCCCAAAGAGCAAAAGGGTAGGAATCATGGCGGAGGCAGGAGGAGGAGGGATATCCGCTTCTGATGCCTGCGAAAAGGTGGGGTTAGAAGTGAAACCATTCAGCTCTGGTCTGAGAGATCGACTTACAGGGTTTTTGAAAGAGTATCTTCCCCCATTCTCCGGCACCAGCAACCCTCTCGACCTGGTATGGCTCCCATTCGAACCGGCCCTGGCCATAAGCACAAAGTGCATTGAGCTTATGGCCAGCGAGGTTGACTCGGTCATTTTCATGTCCTATCTACCTTTTTTCATACTGGATACGAGGCCCAGATACATTGAAACCCTTTGCCGGTTAAGAGATCAACTCACTCTCCCCATTTATATCGTCCCACCTTATGCAGCAACTGCAGCGGCCGGCATGAAGGAATTTACGATCGCCGGCCTGCCCGCTTTCCCCTCATTTGAAAGGGCAGCAAGGGCGATATCTGCCACCTCCGCGTGGCAAGCATGGGGTTCTTCTGGATGAGTTCGCCTCGCAATAATCGGCCAGTCAGATATGGAGTTCCTTAAGATGGGAAGGAGGGAGGGGAGGGGGTGCTTCGTCGCCCCGCGAAGCGCGTCCCGCCTAGGCGGGATCGCAATAACATGTTATTGAACGCCTTTACCTTACTTCACTTTTAAGAACCGCCGCTCCGGGTCTAACCGCCGGAAAAGATCTAATTCTTCTTTCGTAGGAGGTTCCGTTACCGCAAGATCAGGGGCCACTTTCAAGTCCCAACCGGTGTTCGCCCGCACCTCTTCTGGGTCGACACCCGGATGAACGGCCTTTAGAACCATTTCTTTTCCTTCCGAATCAAAGCCCAGGACCCCTAAATGGGTTATCACCTGCAACGGCCCGCCCCCGACAAGTCCGGCCTCGTCGCGGGAGTTCCCGCCTTGAAGATAGCCGGGGCTGGTGATGAAGTCCACTTTTTCCACAAAGCGCATCTTTTCATGCCACGTGACGACTAAAAATTTTGTACAGCTGGCGATGTCATTCGCTCCTCCGCTTCCGGGCATCCGTACTTTGGGGTGATCCCACTTCCCAATAATCGAGGTGTTTAGGTTCCCATACTTATCGATTTGGGCACCCCCCAGAAAACCTACATCGACAAACCCCCGCTGGCAAAATAGGAGGGTCTCTGTCGTCGTAGGGAACATCACGCTCCCGTAGGCCGATCTCGACTCGTTGGCCGAGGAAGGAATCCGGCCGATTTCTACGATCGGAGCCACCGCGCCCACCTCGAACAATATGGTTAAAGAGGGGGCGTGCAGTTTTTGGGCAGCCAGCGAGGATATGATGGGCACACCAGCCCCAGCAAACACGACCTGCCCGTCTTTCAGAGCTCTGGCGGCCGATACAGCCATGATTTCCGTCGGATCATAATTCATCGTCGGTCACCCCTGCTTCCCCAAAATGGAATATTTGAGGATCGTCTGAACCCCGAATAGCTCCAGGTAATCCGCAAAGCTTTTCGGGGTCATAAAATACTTCTCGATATAGTTCCGGGTATTCTCTTCGGCGTTTTTAGCCTTTTCAAAGCCTTTATAATATCCACGAAAATGCTCATGGACGGGCTCATAACAGCCGTAACAGTCGTAGGGAAACGCACCGTAGGGAACTTCGACCACGGCATCCACGCAGAAGAAAGGGATTTTGGTTAGCTCCGGAGTCCTGCGGATCTCCTCATTGGGGACTACTTTTTCCACCGTCACGATTACCTTCTTGGCGGCTTTGGCCATATCGACATCCATGGCCGTCATCCCGTCGATTTGCACATTGCCAAACTGGTCCGCTCTTTGGGCATGAATGACTGTCACATCGGGGTTGAGGGCCGGGATTAAGGCCAGTTTATCTCCTGTATAGGGGCATTCGAAAGTTTTCAGTTCTACCAATTTTGCAATATCCGAGCCCAGGACCACCTTGGCCGGCATGCAGGGAATGCCCATTCCGCCGGCCATGTATCTCAGGCCCATCGCTAGATTGGACCATTCCTCAAATTTGGCCCGGTTGCTCTCCATATAAAGTCTGACGATAGGGGAAAGACCATAGGTAACCGCTCCGCTCAGCCAGCTCGTAACGGCAATCTTCATGACCCCGGAAACGAGAAGAAAATCTGCTTCAAAGCTCATGAGGGCGCGGGAAACGGCGAGATCCTTCTTCCCCGATCTGATTAATTCTCGGATGATGGCAATCGGAACCCGGTTGTATTGCACACCCCCTATCGCCACATGGCACCCGTCGGTTATGAATAGAGCGGCTTCCTCCAGGGACACCCGTTTGTCCCGCATCCCTTTATCCTTCGCGTTGATTTCGGCCCAGGACACCGCCGATTTCGTATATTTTTCACTCTTGAATTCCACAGTTCTCATCCCCCTCATCATTCTTTTAAAGGTTATAACCTATATCTTTCAAGAGATTAATCCTTCTGTAATATTTCGGCGCAATCTGGGTTTGTATTTCGCTTTCGGCCAATCCTCTTCTCATCCACAAGAATCAAGGATTTACGGCGTTATTTCCAATTTTTATGTGGGGGCTCTACGCCTTTGGATGAAATAAAGAGAAATTAATATCGCCAGCCCAACAAAGTCCGTTATCTTTTCAGGAACAATCAATAGTATAGCTCCAATAAAAAGCAGGACTCGGTCGAACAGAGTGGTAGGCCTCGCATAATACCCCATGATGGCCCCGGCTAATCCGGCGACTCCGATGATGGTGATGAGAGTACGCCATACAATTTCGAACCACGGTCCTTTCAGCAAAAGGCTATTGTCATACACAAATATATAAGGAATCAGAAATCCAGGGATAGCAATTTTAAAAGCGGCGATTCCGGTCTCCCAGAGATCCGCCTCTCCGATCGAGGCCGCCGCGTAGGCCGCGAGGGCTACGGGTGGAGTGATCATGGAGATGACCGCAAAGTAAAAAATGAACATGTGCGCAGCCAGGGGGGGGACTCCCATATTGATCAGGGCCGGGGCCATTAGAATCGCGGCCAATAAATAGGCCGCGCTGGTCGGCATCCCCATGCCCAGAATGATCACGGCTACCATGACCAAGATCAAAGTGATAATGAGAACGCCCCCGGAGAGATAAATCATCAAATCCGTGAACTTTAACCCCAACCCGGAATTAATGACCACCCCGATGACCAAACCCGCCACGGCGCAGGGAACCGCCACGCTGACCGACTCTCTGGCCCCCTTCTCCAGGGCGCTCAGCAACCTTTTAGGTCCCATCATAGTCGCTTTTCTCAAAAAACTGAGGATGACGGTAGCCATGACGGCCCGCAAGGCGGCAGTCACAGGAGTAACCTCTCCGCTAATAATATAATAAACCAGGATGATCAGAGGGATGAGTAAGTGAATCCGCAATTTCAAGCCGGCCATTGCATTGGGCAGTTCTGCTTTGGGGAGTCCCAGGAGGCCTCTTTTGACCGACTCAAAATCAATGGCAAAATACAGTGCTACGTAATACAAACATGCCGGAATCGCAGCCGCAATAGCCACCTCCCAATAGGAGACGCCCACAATCTGGGCTAAAATGAAGGCAGCCGCACCCATGACCGGAGGCATAATTTGTCCTCCTGTGGAGGCCACCGCCTCCACAGCCGAGGCAAACGCCGGATTAAACCCGCTCCTCTTCATGAGGGGAATGGTGATCATCCCATCCACCACCACATTGGCCACGGCGCTTCCGGAGATCGTTCCGTATAGGGCGCTGGAAACAACGCTGGTTTTCGCTGCCCCGCCCCTGACCCTACCGGTAACGGAATAAGCTAAATCTGAAAACAATTGCCCTCCCCCCGACCTTTCCAGGAACGCCCCAAAGAGGATAAAATAAAAGACGAGCTCCGCCGAGACCCCGATGGGCAACCCAAAAATCCCGTTGGGCGATAGGACCTGCAGATCAATGAACCGTTCAAGGGAAAGCCCCCGATGAGCGAGTAATCCAGGCATGGCTCTGCCCGCAAAACCATAGAAGATAAAAATGACCGCGATCACAGTCAGACTCAACCCTACGGTTCTCCGGCAGGCCTCCAGAAGCAGGACGACCAGAGCTATCCCCAGAAAGATGTCCAGGCGAGTCGGGGAATCTACAAAAGGGATCCGCGTTGAAAACCTTTGAAAATTGAGTATCAGGTACACCCCGATGGCAAAGGTGAACACGACCAGCAACCCATCGAGAAGTTTCAGTGGTTTACCGCCCTTGCTTACCGGGAAGTTTAGGAAAACCAGGGCGACGGCAAAGGTTACATGAATGGGGTATAAGATCAGGGGGTGCAAGAACCCCACCAGGACGGCGTATATCTGGAAGACAGACCAGGCAATAGCTACTAAGGGCGAAGGCTTTAAAAAGGTCTTATAGGACAGGGAATCAGCCACCAATTACCTCCTCATCCCTTTACCAGGAAAATAGCTTTCCCAGGCCGAAGAATCGGCGACGCATTACTTGATCATCTTTTTATCTCGATAATATTTTTCTGCCCCGGGGTGAAGAGGAATACCATATTTGTCAAGTTTCCAGGCATCTTCAGGAATGAAATCCTTGAATCCCGCATGTGCCTTCACCAGTTCTGGCTTGTTTTCAACAATCGTTTTGGTGAAGAGATAGGCCACCTCGGGTTTCAAGTCTTTATGGGCCACCAGAATGGTAGGCCATCCGACCAGAGGAACATCTCGGTCCTGCCCTTTGAACGACTTGGCGGGAAGGAAGGTTTTTTCATACCCATAGGTCATCAGTTTATGGATTATCTCATCGCTCATGGGCAGGAATAACAGATCTGTAGAAATGGCCAACTCCGATATCGCTGGATGTCCTGCGGTAACCATGTTGATCCAGATGTCCGCTTTCCCATCCATCATCTGGGCCTGCGCTACACCCGTAGAAGTCGGCGTTACGGCCCCTCCCCAGGATTTAAGGCCATCATAAGTCATTCCATACGCCTCCAGAATCAACCTCATCGAGAATTCTGAGGCACTTCCTACCGGTTGGGCAACAATTTTCACGGGTAGCTTTTTCTTGGCCACTTCCTCGAGAGAGGTGATCCCGGAGCGCTTCGTGGCCATCACGGCTGCATAGTATTTATCCAGACCTCCCACGAGTCCTGTCAGGACATCGATCTTCTTCGGAAAAGCTACCTTCCCCTGGATGGCCCAGTTTGCGGCTGCCCCGAATAGCAGCCCAAGCTCGGCATCCCCTTTATCGATGACAAAAGCATTTCCCAGTCCCCCCGCAAAGGGTAGAACATCTATCGTTGAACCCTTGGGTAGAATACTTCTCCAGAGTTTGGCAAACGTGGCGCCATACACATAATGAGCGCTTCCCAGATCCATGGAGGCAATTCGCAGGTGAACAGGGGTTTTTAATTCCTGGGCCTGTATCTGAACTGAAAGCAGAAGCATCAAAATCATGACCGTGGCCGACCATATTTTCTTCATGTCTTTATCCCCCTTTGCAAAAAAATTGTCGACTTGGGAATTTGAGAAAATTTCTCAATCCCTGAATCACTTATTTTTTTTCGACGACCTCATCTTGAGGACCGCTTTTTTCATGCGGTCCATGGCCTCCTCAAGGTTTTTGGGGTCCGCGCAATAGGAGACCCTTACGAACCCTTCATAGCCCAAACCACTTCCGTTGGTCAGCACCACACCGGCTTCTTGAACAAGGTACTCGACAAATTCCAACGAAGGAACCCCGAGTTCGCGAATATCTGCTAAGGCGTAAAACGCTCCTTTAGGAGTATTGCAATGGACGCCCGGGATGTCGTTCAGCATCTTCACCAGCAAGTCCCGCCTCTTTTCGTAAGCCTGGCGCATCTCCTCCACACTGTCTTGCGGGCCTTTCATGGCGGTCACGCAGGCCAATTGAGAAGGCACGTTGGCGCTGATGTTGACGGTGTGGTGGTATTTCAAAAATTGCAAAAGTTTGTCGCTGGAGGCAGCAACGTACCCGATCCGCAAGCCGGTCATGGCATAGGTCTTGGAGAAACTGTTGACCTGGACCACGTGTTGCTTCGCCCCGGGGAAAGAGAGCGCGCTGGTGTGCCTAAGGCCATCGTACACCAGGCATTCGTAAACTTCATCGGAGATGATCATGAAATTGCGCTCCTGCGCAAGTTCAACGAGCTTTTTCAGTACCTCAGCCGGGTAAACAGCTCCCGTGGGGTTGTTGGGGCTCAAAACGATCAAAGCCTTGGTCTTCGGGGTTACGGCCTTTTTGATCGCCGCCGGATCCGGAACGAAACCATCTTCACTCCGTAAGGTTACAAAGACAGGCTTGGCCCCGGCCAATGTCGCATTGACCAGATAAGGCGGATAATAGGGGGCCAGGATGATAATCTCATCCCCCGGGTTGGCGAGAGCCATGACGGCAATATGCAGACCCGCCTGCCCCCCTGCTGTGATCAGAATTTCATCTTCCCAGTTGTACGCGGCGCCGTATTGTTTCTTAATCTTTTGGGCGATGAGCTGGCGCAGTTCATGGCTCCCCCGGTCCGGGCCGTAATGGGTATGGCCCTCATCCATGGCCTTCTTGGCCCCCTCCAGAATGTGTTTCGGGGTCGTAAAATCCGGCTCCCCCAGCTGCAGGTAGATGCAGTTCCCCCTTTTGGCCGCCAACTCCATGATGCTGTAAAAGGGAGACCGCTGAACGGCAAGAATTCTTTCCGCTAACATGAAATTCCTCCTCTAAAAATAATGCCGATTGCAGACGCGACAGTAGCCTCTCAGGTAGAGCGGTTGGGAATCTGCTTCCGGTTGTCGGGTAATGTTTTTTTCAAGATCTTTCATGGCCAGCCATCCCTTCCCGGGAAAAGGTCCCCCCTGCTGCCGCTGCGCGCTCTTCATTCATGAGCATCGACTTCGTCCCCGGAGATGTTTTATTCTTCTTTGGGACGGGTATACCGCTGATCCGGGTCCAGCTCCCTCAAGACCCGGAGCTCTTCCTCTGTGGGGGGTTTGGTATATTGAATCTTATCTGGAATCAAAAGGTCGAATCCTGTCCGGTCTTTTACTTCTTCCACGGTCGCCCCCGGATGAAGGGTTTCCAGGCGCATTCTGCGGGTCTTTTCGTCAAACCCAAAGATCCCCAGGTGGGTGATTACCTTATAGGTCCCCCCCATGGTCAATCCGGCCTTCTCCCGCGTGTCCCCGCCGTTCAGGTAGCCCGGGGTGGTGACAAAGTCAACTTTTTTTACAAACCTTTTCTTCTCGTGGTGCATGGCCACCAATATCTTGGAGGCCAAGCTGGCAATGTCGTTGGCTCCACCCGTTCCTGGAAGCCTGACTTTCGGGTTGTCCGCATCGCCAATGAAGGAGCTGTTCAGGTTTCCGTATTGGTCGACCTGGGCGCCGCCCAGAAAGCCGTAATCCACGTACCCTCTTTGTTGCAGAAGCAGGATATCGGTGATGGAAAGGAGCATGTTGGCCCTCCGTGCCGCCCGCTGTTCGTTGGTGGAGGGAGGCATTTTACCGACCTCCACGTGCGGCCCGATGACGCCCCCTTCGAAAAGGATGGTCAAGCGGGGAGCATGAATCTTCTGGGCCAGAATGCAGGAAATTAAGGGCATACCGGCGCCCCCAAAGACGATCTTCCCATCCTCGAGAAACCTGGCGCTCATGACGGCAACCAGCTCGGCGGTATTGTAGTTTGGATTAGTCATTGTAAACTCTCCTTCCCATGATCGTGGCCTGCAGAATATCTTTGAACCCGCTTAAGGCCAGGTAGTCGTTCCAGGTCTGCGGAGCGTAAACATATTTATCCAGGTATTCTTTTACGCCCTCGGGCCCTTTGCCCATCATCAGCTTCACATAGAAATCCATGTGTTTGAAATCCGGTTCGTATTCCCCGTAGCATTCATGGGGCAGACATCCGTAGGGAATCTCTATTACGGCGTCAACGCAGAAAAAGGGGATTTTTGTCCGGTCCGGGCTCCTGCGGACTTGATCGTTACTGATGATCCTCTCCGTGGTGACAATCACTCTGCTGGCGGCCAGGGCGATATCCTGGTCCATAAAGGGAAGGCCCTCGCTCTGAACGTTTCCGTAAGGGTCGCAGCGCTGGGTGTGCAGAATCGCCACATCCGGGTTCAAGGCCGGGATTAAAGCCAGCTTGTCTCCTGTGTAGGGGCACTGCATCTCTTTGTAATCGGACAATCTGGGGGATATGTCGGATCCCATCATGGACCTGGCCGGGATAAAAGGGATGCCCATCGCCCCGGCTCGATAGCGAAGCCCGAGGGTCATGTGACTCCACTCCTCGAAGACGGCAAGTTTTTTCTCTGTGTAGTGGCGCATGACGCGGGAGACGCCCCAGGTGACTCCCGGGCTGAACCAGCTCGTCACTACATGTTTGGTCACTCCGGCCACCAAAAGAAGATCTCCATCTGTGGAGGTAATGGACCGGGAGTAGACGAGATCTTTTTTCTTCTGCCGGATGATCTCCCAGATGGCCGCCATGGGCGTCCTGGAGTAGTGGCAGCCCCCGGCGGCAAGGTGATCCCCATCTTTGATCAGCCCAATGGCCTCCTTCAGGGACATCACTTTTTCCCGCAATCCCCGATCCTTTTTGTCGATCACTTCTCTCAATTCTCGGTAAGGTTTCATCATCAATCTTATCCTCCGTTGGAATGTTTGCCACCCGCCCAGCCATGTGATAAATCCCGTATTCCGGAAAGAGTTTTAGAAAACATTCCGAAATACGGGATTTAGAGGAACGGCTCCCCGCTTGCTCAAGGGGAGAGTGTTTGGCCGTATCTGTAGGGAGGCACGCTCTCCACTTGCAGAGGAGAGCTGCAAAATCATTTCTTTATTAGGGCCCTTCCTCGAATAAAACCTCTAAATCAGGACCATCCAACATGGCCCATTCGACATATTATTTGAGGGCGAATTTTCCACCTTCGACAGCCAGGGTTCTTACGCCGCCGATTCCGTCACCCACTTCGTCCATGGTCGTGACCCCAGAGATCCCCGGGAAATCTTTCAATTTGGCCCAGCCGTTGCGAATCTTCTCCCGGTCTTTTTCCAGATCACCAGGCTTATTGGTAACCCCCTGCTCCTCGATGACCTTCTTGATGATGTACATGTTGTCATAAGAACGAAGGCCACCGTAGGTGGGGTCCTTGCCGGCAGGAGAGCGCTTCTTGAACTCATTTACGAATTTGATGACGCGGGGATCTGGATTTCCCTGGATCCAGGCGGCCGTTGAACCATAATACCCTTCAACTGCTTTTCCTCCGATGTCAATCAACCCCGGAGTGGTGTTACAGGCCCCTCCCAGTAGCGGGGCCTTGATTCCCTGGCGCTGGGCCTCGATCGCGATCTTCGCCCCGGCTTCATAGCAGCTGCCCACACCAATTCCGTCTGGATTGAGGGCTTTAATCTCGGTCATGAAGGGGGCAAAATCCACGGTTTGGGTCTGGAAGGAAAACATTTTCAGCAGCTTGATGCCGTATTTCTCGAAAAGGACGGGCATGATATCTTTCCCTTCGGAAGAGGAAACGGCATCCTCGGAGTTGTACAAGACCACCGCAGTTTTAATATTGTATTTTTCCTTCCACTTCTTCACCGCCGGGTCCAGCTGCTTATCACTGGTCAGGGTGTTCCGGAAACCCCAGCCCTTACTCATGGCGGAGAGCCCCGGTTTGGAAGAGCAAAAAGAGATTAAAACCAGCTTCACCCTCTCCAGCTTGGGAAACATGACTTCAATCGTAGAGCTCTGACAGGGCCCATTGACCACCAGCACCTTGTCTTGTTTGGCAAGTTTTTCCAAGAGGGGAATAGCCGGTGCACCCTTGCATTCGTCGTCATACCAGGTAATCTCGATGGGCAGCCCGCCGATTCCACCGGCAGCGTTGATCTCTTCCATAGCGATCTCAGTGCCAATCTTCCCATTCATACCCCACTCGGCACAAACCCCGGAGACTCCAAAGAGGCCGCCGATCTTGACTGTTTTCCCGGAAAGCTTTGCGGCGTACGTGGGGGTTGAAAAGATCAGACCCAGCGCCACGACAAAGACGACCCCCAATATCGGAACGAAATATTTCTTCCCCATCATTTGACCCTCCTTTAAGAATTCACTTTCTGGTTGAATCATCAACCTTTTTGTTTCCGGCGAACGGATTCCACCCTAGTTTTTCCCTGATCACCTCCTTTGTTCGTTGTCCTGAAGCTCGGACCCACATGATTCCTCCACCCATTTCATCCAAAAATTTGGCTGGGCCCAAGATGTTTTCTACTACCAGAGATGGGTTTAACCTGTCAATTTCCCGGAGTCCGCACCCCTTTTCCCAGGTAAGCCATCTGCAGATTTTCATTGTCCCATAAGGCCTGACAGGTTCCCTGGAGAACCACTCGCCCGGTCTCCAAAACATATCCCCGGTCGGCCATATGCAAAGCCTGATTGGCGTTCTGTTCCACCAGGAGGATCGTATACCCGTCCTTTTCCCGAAGTTCTTGGATGCTCTCGAAAATGAACTCTACAAGAGTTGGGGAGAGGCCTAAGGAGGGCTCATCCAGGAGAAGCAATTGGGGTTTGGCCATCAGGGCCCGGCCAATGCTCAGCATCTGTTGTTCGCCCCCCGAGAGCGTTCCGGCATTCTGGTTGAGCCGCTCTTGGATCCGGGGGAACTTCTGAAAGACCCATTCCAGGTCCCGGACTATTCCTTCCTTATCGGTGCGCAAGTAGGCGCCCATTTCCAGATTTTCTCTAACGGTCATTCGCGATAGAATCCCGCGGCCTTCCTGAACTTGAATGATTCCCATCTCCACGATCAAATGAGGTTTTTTTCCCTCGATCCTCTGTCCCTGGTAGACAATGCGGCCTTTGCTTGGCCTCAGGGCGCCCGATATGGTCCTCAAGAGAGTGGACTTCCCCGCTCCGTTGGCCCCCAGTAGGACCACGACTTCACCTTTATCGACCACAATATCTACGTCCTGGATGGCCATAATTTTTCCATAACCTGAAGAAACTCCCTCGAGAGATAGCACCTTAGTTGCCTCTTCTTTTTTTACCCAAATAAGCTTCGATAACTGCCGGGTTGTCTTGCACCTCAGAGGGATTCCCTTCGGCAATCTTTTCCCCGAAATTGAGGACCGAAATGGTTTCCGATATTCCCATAACCAGTTGCATATTGTGCTCGATTAAGAGTATGGTCTTGCCCATTTGATTCATCTTGGCCATGAGGCCGTTGAGACCCATGGTTTCTTTCGGGTTCATCCCGGCTGCGGGCTCATCGAGAAGGAGCAGATCCGGCTCCAGGGTAAGAGCCCGGGCCATCTCCACCAGCCTTTGTTCCGCATGAGGGAGATTAGAGGCCATCTGGTCCGCTTTAGGCCCCAGTCCCACGAATTCCAGCCATTTTAGAGCATTCTCCCGGGTGGTCTTCTCCTCTTCCAATTCTTTCAGAGAAAACTTAAAAAAAGTCTTGAAGAGGCCGGCCTTGGTCTTACAGTGCCTCCCCAGCATAACATTTTCTAACACGGTCAGAGAATCAAAAAGGCGAACGATTTGAAAAGTCCGGCCGATCCCGAGTTTGGCCCGCAGATGCGGCTTGAGTTCATTCAGCCGCTCCCCTTTAAACCAAATTTCTCCACTCGAAATATCATGCATCCCGCTGATCAGATTAAACAGGGTCGTTTTCCCGGCCCCATTGGGACCGATGACCGCGTGAATCTTCCCCTCCTCCACTTTCATCGCCACCTCATGGAGTGCGCAAAAGCCGCCGTAGACCTTCCCCACGTTGCGAATTTCGAGGATCATTCCCCCTCCGCATTCCAGCTCAACCATATCCGCAGGCCTTACCCGTCCCAGGGCTGAGGAATCTGGCCGGGGCCCTCCTCAATGGGCTTTCTGAAAAAGCCTCTTCAGTCCCTGAATCGTATCCAGCCCGATCACCCCCTGGGGCCGGAGGATCATCATGACGATCAAAAGAACCCCGTATAACTCCATTCTCCAGGTCTGAATGATCCGGAAAAATTCTGGCATAAAGGTGAGGACGAAAGCCCCGAATATGGGCCCCCAGAAAATCTGGACCCCCCCAAAGATGGCAAAGACGATGAATTCCACGGCGTGCATGACCCCGAACATGAGCGGTTCTACATACTCTTGGAAATGGGCGAAAATTCCCCCGCCGATGCCGGCAATGAAGGCCCCCACGGAGAAGGCCATAAGTTTGGCCGAGGTAATGTTCACTCCCAAGATTTCCGCCGCGGTTTCGTCATTTCCGACTGCCTGAAAGGCCCTGCCCATGCGGGATTTACGCAACCGGCTGAAAAAGATGATCAGAATAAAAACCATCCCGTAAGCATAAAAGAGAGTGTATTTCTGGTAAGGAATGCCCGGAAAACCCCCTGCCGCCCCGACGTACTTCAGGTTGATGAAGATCACGCGGACGATCTCCCCGAACCCCAGGGTCAACAGCAGAAGATAAATCCCTTTGATCCGCAGGGCCGGAAGCCCCAGGACAAAGCCCACAATTCCGGCCACGATCCCGCCGAATAATACCGAAGGAATGTAAGGGACTCCCCATTTCACCGTCGCAACAGCCGAGGCATAAGCTCCAACAGCCATGAACCCTGCCTGGCCCAAAGATATTTGGCCGGTAAGGAAGGGCATGTAAAAGCTGAGGGCCATAATGATATAAATGCCGGCTACCGTGGCTACGGAGAGCAGGTAGTCCAATCTCCAAACCTCCTCTACCCCCGGGTGATACGGGATCCGAACAGCCCTGAGGGCTTGAATATGAGGATGAGGATCATGATCCCGAATGCAAAGATGTCCTGCAAATTGATCTCGGGTGGAATCAAGACAATGCTGCTGACCTCCGCCAACCCGAGGATCAACCCCCCAATCATGGCTCCGACCACATTCCCCAGGCCACCCAGAAGCATGACCACTAATCCTTTCAGGGCAAAGGTAAGCCCGATGAAAGGGCTGACCGCGTGGAAGCAAATGCCGACCATCACCCCGGCAGCCCCGGCCAGGGCGGAAGCGATCCCGAAAGTGAGCAGCACGATTCGGTCTACGTTCACGCCGAGCAGCCCTGCGGTCAGGTGGCTTTCCGAAACGGCCCTCATGGCCCGACCCGCCTTGGTTTTAGCGATCACGAAATAGAGAACTCCCATCAAAAGCAGGGAAGTCCCCAGGATCAGAATTTGGGCCGTGCTGATCAGAAGAGGACCGACGTGATAATTCGTCGTGGCGATGGCATCCGGGAATTTTGTTCCGTACCCGCCGAAGAGTTTGATCGCCAGGTTCTGGAGGATGATCGTCACCCCGATGGTACTCAGCAGGGGGGCCAGATGGATATCTTTGCGGATGGGGCGGATGGCCAACAGGTCGATGATCAGGCCCAGCGCGCCCGTAGCGATCATGGTCAGCGGGAGGGTGATATAGAGAGGAAGCCCGCTCCAGAGGATGATGTAAAGTCCCATGAAGGCACCGGCCATCAGCACCTCGCCGTGCGCGAAGTGCAGAAGCCCCAGTACCCCGAAGATCAACGTGTAGCCGATGGCCACGAGGGAATAAGTGGCCCCGAGCATCAGCCCGTTGATCAGCTGTTGAAGGATCATTCTCCTCTCATCTTGGCGGCCGCAGCCATCACCGAATCGATCACTTGCTTGTACCCCGTACAACGGCACAGGACCCCGGACATGGCCAGCTGCACTTCTTCCTCGGTTGGCTTAGGATTCTCTTTGAGAAAATGATAGGCGGTCATGAGCTGCCCCGGCGTACAAAAACCACACTGCAGCCCGTGATGCTCTTGAAACGCTTCCTGCAGGGGATGAAATTTCCCACCCTGGGCCAGCCCCTCGATGGTCATAATCTCGGCCCCGTCAGCCTGGACGGCAAACATCAGACAGGAGCGGACCGGCTCCCCGTTGAATAAAACCGTGCAAGAGCCGCAGATCCCGTGCTCGCACCCGATGTGCGTTCCCATCAGCTCCAGGTCTTCCCGGAGAAAATCAGCCAGATGCTTTCTGGGCTCCACCTGTCCCTCGTATTCCTGACCATTGACTTTAACATTAATGCGGCGCCGTTCGGCCATATTATTTACCCCCTTCGGCCTTGTTCCAAGCCTCTTTCAGACTTCGTTGAGTGAACACCCTGGCCATATCCTTTCGATACTCGGCAGAAGCGTGATAATCTGATTCAGGATCCGTCGCCTGGGCAGCTTTGACTCCCGCTTCCTTTATTAATTCTTCCGTGATGACCCGCCCAGCCAAGAGACTTTCAGCCTCCCGAGCCCGCAGGGGAGTGGGAGCGACCCCCCCTAAGGCGATGCTGGCCTGGCGGCAAACCCCTTTATTTTCCAGGTAAAGGATGGAAGCCACCGCCACAATCCCAAAATCACCATGGCGGCGACTGAATTCCATGAAGGACCAACCGGCATTGACCGGAAGGGTCGGAATTCTGACCTCCACTAAAATCTCCGCCGCTTCCAAGGCCGAGGTCAGGTAAGTCATAAAAAACTCATCTGCCCCCAGAGTTCTCTCGCCCGATGGCCCCACCACCTTCATTTTGCCGCCCAATCCACAAACGATGATGGGAATCTCGGCAGAAGGGTCAGCATGAACCAGGCTTCCCCCGATGGTTCCCCGGGTGCGAATCGGCAGGTGTCCTATGTAGGAAATGGCCTCAGCCAGGATGGGGCACTTTTTCTTGACCACCGAAGAGACTTCTAGGGTCTTCTCGCGAGTCAGACCGCCAATGACCAGCTCACCCTTTTCCTCCCGGATGTAATCGAGTTCCTTAATCTTATTGATGTCAATCAATACCTTGGGTCGGGCCACCCGAAAGTTCATCATAGGAATAAGGCTCTGGCCACCCGCCAGGATTTTGGCCTCGTCCCCGTGGCTCCGCAAGAGCTCGATCGCTTCTCGCACGGTGGAGGGAGTAAAATATTCAAAGGCACTCGGTTTCATTTTTTCTCTCCTGTATTATCTTTGATGATCTCGTAAAAAGTCACGAAATGGTCATTGCGAGCGCCAGCGAAGCAATCTTGTTTTTGTAAGTGCCCGAAAATACAAGATTGCTTCGTCGCCCCGCAAAAGCGGAACTCCTCGCAATGACGGAATATAGACTTTTTACGAACCCATCATCTTTCGGGTTGCAATATTTTTTCTACGTTTTTAAAAAAATGCTCCAGCATCATCTTGGCGACTCCGCCGATCATCCTCTGTCCAATCCCGGCGAGTAATCCCCCCACCTGCACATCTCCCTCGTAGGATACCAGGGTGCCCTGGTCCTGGGGAGACAATTGAATAGACGCCTCGCCCTTGACAAACCCGGGAAGTCCCCTTCCCTCGCCGATCAGGCGGGTGCGGCGGGGCGGCTCCGCGGCGGCAATCTCAAAATTTCCCTTATAGGACCCTTTTACAGCACCAATGCCAATCTTCAAAAAGACATCAAATTTCCCCGGCTCCCGCTCCTCAAGTTTTTCGCATCCCGGGAGGGCCTTTTGAAGATACTCCGGTGTATTGAGAACCTCCCAGACTCGCTCCTGGGGGGCCTGAAAGGTATATTTCCCTTCCAATTTCATACCGCTTCTCCTTTTCTTTGAAGGAAGAATTCAAGAGTCAGTAAATTTTTTCCATTCTGGACCCTGAATCCTGGCTTCTGACTCCTTTGTTAATTGCTCTTCTTCTTTTTCGCCTGCTGAATCAAATTCCATACCTTGTTAGGGGCAAGAGGCAACTCATCTACGACCGCCCCCAAAGGAGCCAGAGCATCGGCAATGGCGTTTCCTATGGCCGGTGGTACAGACATGCTGGAAGCTTCCCCTGCTCCCTTGGAGCCCAGAGCCGTAAAGGGCGACGGGGTTTCCAGGTGACCGATGTTGATCTTGGGCACTTCCATGGCCGTGGGTACGAGGTAATCCTGAAAAGAGGCGGTCAGGCACTGGCCATTTTCATCGTAGGCAAACTCCTCGTAAAGGCTGCCCCCCAGAGCATGGGTACAACTACCCATTACCTGACCTTCGAGAATCATCGGGTTGAGGATCGTCCCGGCATCGTGCACGCTGGCCCACTTAAGAAACTTGACCTGGCCGGTTTCGGGGTCCACTTCGACGACGATGGCTTCGGCCACAAACCCGTAGGTATTGGAGGAATTCACTCGATCGAGGTCATCCGGGGGCTGAGAAGTGGGCATGGAGTAAAGGCTGGTTCCATAAAGGCCGGCCTCCATTCCTGCGGGGACGGCGGACTGGTCCCAATGGGCGACCCCGGCCACGTGTCTCAGCCGGACGGATTTTTCCGGAGAACCCTTGACGAAGACTTTCCCCTCCTGCATTACCATATCTTCTACGTTGGCCTCCAGCAGGTGGGCGCCAATTTTCAGCATCTTTTCCTTGACCTGCCGGGCTGCCCTCACCACCGCCGTCGTCCCTTGGGAGGCAAAGCGGCTGGAAAAGCTGCCCGTCGTGATGGAGTAGAGCCGATCATGGGTATCCACCACATCGCTGACAGTGACCTCCTCCGGGTCGATGCCAAATTCGTCGGCTATGATCTGGGCAATCACCGTCTCATGCCCCTGACCTTGAGGGTTCGTGCAAACCATCACATGAACTCCCCCCAGGGGATCCACCTTCACGACGGCAGACTCGGCCGACCCGGATTTGGGCCGCTCCTGCTTCCGTTCTTCTACGGTTTTGCCGATCGCGACGTAAGCGATGTTGGTAACCGAAGGGTCCACCACCGAGGAAAGGCCGATGCCGACCAACCTCCCTTCCGCCCTGGCCTTTTTCTGCATTTCCCTCATCTTCTTATAGTGAATCAGATCCAGGGCCATCTGGAAAGCCTTCGGATAATCCCCGGCGTCGTAAATCCCGCCGGTGGCCGTGGTGTAAGGAAATTGGTTGGGCTGAATAAAGTTTTTAAAACGGATCTCCGCGGGGTCCATCTTCAGTTCGGCCGCAACCATGTCCACCAATCGCTCCTCGCTGAAATACAGCTCTTGACAGCCATACCCGCGATTGGGAGCGGTAAGGCACTTGTTGGTGCCGACTACCAGCACTTCCCTCTCCAGGTTTCTGATCTGATAAGCGCCGGTATGATTTCCCGTACTCCGGTAGGCACAGCCGGGCTCGGGGGGACGAATGTAGCCCCCAGTATTGTCGATGGCCTTATCCTTCAAACCCAAGATCGTTCCATCCTTCTTGACCGCGGCTTCCATGTAGGTGACCCGATCGGTTCCGGTGGCGCTGGCCAACAGATGTTCTCTCCGGTCCTCAATCCACTTCACGGTTCCCCCGATTTTTTTCGCCGCCAGGGTGATTAAAGCGACGTACGGGTACATCCCGGTCTTGGTCCCAAATCCTCCGCCGATATCCGTGGGAACGATCCAGCGCATCTTGTTTTCCGGGATGCCCAGAGCAATTGCCACGAGGGTGTGATTGACAAAAGGGCCCTGGTAGTTATTGTAGATCACAAATTCTCCGGAGAAGGGATTATAGGAAGCAATCACGCCATAGGTCTCGATGGGGGTGGAGCCGTATTTGGGAAATTTAAACTTCCCTTTGACAACCAGGTCCGCTTCCTGATAGGCCTTCTTCATGTCGCCGTACTTGAAGAATCGGTGGTTATAGATGTTGCTGCCGATGTTCTCGTGCAGAATCGGGGCCTCAGGCTTTATGGCCTCCTCGATGTCCACGACGGCGGCTAAAGGTTCGTAGTTCACCTCGATCAAGTCCAGGGCATCCTCGGCCAGGTAGCGGTCGTTGGCCACCACCACGGCCACCGGTTCCCCAACGAAGCGGACTTTATCCACCGCGCAACAGTAGTACTTGGGGGGAACCGTGACTCCTACGGGGAAAGGCTGGGACATCTTGGCCACCTCGGCACCGGTTAAAATGCCCACGACGCCGGAAGACTTAAGCGCGTTGGAAACATCAATCCCCCGGATCCAGGCATGAGGATAGGGGCTGCGAAGGATGGCCGCATGTTTCATGCGGGGTAACCGAATGTCATCCATGAAACTACCCCGACCTGTCAAAAGCCGCAGGTCTTCCTTCCTTTTCATGCTTTTGCCGACCCATTTCTTTTTTTCCTCGGGCATAAATTCTCTCCTTACGCAATATTGGGAAACAATATTGGCATCGATGCTCCATTACTCCAAAGCTACCAGGGGCACAAGGGTTAATTCTGGAACCAGTCCAGGGTATGAATGGAGTAATGGAGGGTTAGCTTTCTTTTAAGGATTGGGTCATAAAGTTCCCCTTCAAAGCGATCAGCAAAGATGATACCGTCGGTCTTCAGGGGAGGCGTCCCAGAATAGATGGCAATCCCCTCTAAGGATCCCCGTACTTTCTGCTGGACCAAGCGAATTAACTCTTCCGGGGGGAGAATGGTAGCCAGGGTCGATTCCTGGTAAAGTATTTTTTTACCAGCCTTGGTAGCCCAGCTACGGATTTCAATCTTGTCCCAGTGATCTCTTAATTCTTCATACATCCACAGGCTATGGGAGAGAATGGTGGGACACACTTGCTTCGATTTTAAAATGTCGAGCCTCTCCAACTCCCGGTCCGTGTGGTCGCTTCCCAGGCCTACCCATATGCCCTTCGGGTTAGCCAGAAGGACATATTCAACCTCTCCAGAGGTCTCCCGGCCTTCCACATGCATCCCCCCTTCCAGGGCAATGCCCTGAGGAGGTTTAGGATAGAAGGTGGGCACCGAAGGAGGTGGTTTGACCCCCTCTTTTTTCAACTCTTCGATATGTCTCTTAACCGCCGATTGATCCCGACCTGTATACCCGCACAGGATGGCTCCTTTAATTTCAAAAGAGACCTCCTTCTTGCCAGCCTTCCCTTCCAATATCATTGAGTGAATCATCGCCAGAGAGTTCCTTTTGCTAAATCTTATACTCTGTCATTTCCCCACAGGGGGGGACTCCTCCAGAGAGGCTTTATTTTCAATCCCCCCCACCCTCAACCCTCGAGGGGGGAAGGGAGGGTGGGGGCGAACGGCTAGTGCTTAGTTGCAGAAATTCGCGTAATCAAATTCCTCCTACGCGCGCCTTTTTGTGATTACCTCTGTTTCGGCCCTGGGGACCAGGCCGGTTCGCGCCGACAGCCTCGGCTGGGATCAAAAGCCGGCCAAAAGATTCAGGTTCGCATCCGCCGGAGGAGGCGGGGTGTTTCTTCCCGCCTAATCCACGGAGAGTTCACCGCCTCAGGATGTCAATCCCGCCAAGGCGGGATTGGTCCCCAGGGCCGGGGATGGTTCTTCACTTTCGGCAACTAAGCACTAATTCGCTACGGAAATAACCGCGAAGCGCAGCACGGGGTCAGTCGCTCGGAATCATCCTTTATTTAACGGGTTTGCATTAAGTTCTACTTCTTCCTACTCTTCAGCTTCTCATTTTCCACTCGGCGCAGCTCTCTTCTCAGAATCTTCCCCGAGGAAGTTTTTGGAAGCTCTTTTATAAACTCGACCTCCCGCGGGTATTTATAGGGTGCAATGGTCGCCTTCACGTGTTCCTGGAGCTCCTTGGCCAATTCCGGAGTAGGCGCATACCCCTCGTGGAGGACCACCCAGGCTTTCACCTTTTCTCCCATCTCCGGGTCCATGACCCCGGCCACCCCGGACTCCAGCACGGCCTTGTGCTCCTGGAGGGCCGTTTCCACATCGGCCGGGGAGATGCGGTAGCCATGGCTGGTCATGATGTCGTCCGACCTGGACCCGTACCAGAAATAACCTTCTTCATCCATGGAAGCCAGGTCCTTGGTGTCGTACCAATTGTTGGGGATCATAACCTCCTGCATGCGTTCCGGAGCCTTAAAATATTCCTTGCAGAGTCCCGGATGATCCCTCCTCAAGGCCAGATGACCCAGCTCGCCAGGCGGAAGCCGTTCCCCCTGGTCATTCACGATGGCCACCTCAATTCCCGGGAGGGGTTTGCCCATCGACCCGACCTTTACCTTGAGGGTCGTCTGGGTGGTGCAGAATTCGTGGGCCTCGGTCTGTCCCATGCTGTCCAGGATCTTCACCTGAAAACGTCGCATCCATTCCCGCCAGGTTTCCGCCAGCAGGGGTTCTCCGGAGCTGAGACAGTATTTTAAAGAACGGGCATCGTATCGTTTCTCAGCATCCTTTACGGCCAGCATCATCCTGTAGATGGTCGGAGTCCCGGCAAAAATTGTTATCTTATATTTCTCGATGAACTCATAGGCTCTTTCCGCATTGAAGCGCTCATCGGCATAGATCGCCGTGGAAACGCCCCACCGGAAAGCAAAGAGGAAGTTGTGTCCCAGGGCGTACATCCAGGTCAAGGCAGTGGGGCCGCCGCAGATGTCTCCTCTCTCCAATCCCATCGCAAACTTCCCGATGGGGTCTCCAGCTCCGATGATAAAGCGATGGCCGTGAACGACTCCCTTGGGAGCTCCAGTGGTCCCGGAGGTATAGAGAAAATACGCCGGATCGTCCTTATGAGTCTCCACAAATGGGACAGAGGCTCCGCTTTCTTTCAGGAGATCCATGAAGGGAATTTGGTCCCCCTTCGCCTCACCGACGACGATGATGTGGTTCAGGGTCCTGCATCGGGGGCGGATGTTTTCGATGGTTTGAATATACTTGGAAGTGGTGATGACGGCGGTGGCTTCACTGTTATTGATGATGTGCTCCAGTTCTCCTTCCCGGAGCATCACGTTCGTCGGGATGGGAACCGCCCCGATCTTCTGCCCCCCTAAGAAGGAGATTTGGTATTCAGGCTGGTTGGGCGTACGGATCACGTAACGGTCTCCTTTGGACATGCCCATCTTGTGCAGGGCGTAGGCAAAACGATCCGAGAGGCCCTTTAATTCCCCATAGGTGATCTTCTGGTCTAAATAGTAAATCGCCACATCCTGGGCCCTCCCGTGTTCCGCCCAGTAGTCAACCATCAGCCTGGCCATGTTCAATTTTTCCGGGATGTCCAGCTTGAAAAAACCTTGGCTATCCATGCGATGATAAAAATCATCCAGCCCCATGGTTTTCCTTCTTCCCCCCCATTTTTGCATGTAACATTATTAATTCAATCATGAAATGTCAAGCCAAAAATGAAGGCTCCCGCACCCACGCTTTTAGTCTTTCTCTTTATTTTTTGGCCCAGGCGAGGTACTTTTACGCCTGGGCCTGATCTCTTAGATTGGAAACCGGGAAGGAAAGATTTTTCAGCCCTGCCAAGCCAAATGGTCCGGCTGGAAGCGGCCCTTTTTTTATCCCTTAATGAGTCTAGGGAGCATCATGTGGTGATGGGGGCAGATGGATTTCGGATTTTGGTAAACGGAGCTGGCGAAGGCCACCATATATTTTCGGATATCTGTAAAGGAGACTACTTCATCGACAAATCCAGTTTTCGCACAGTAAAGCGGCCTTGACTTCTCATGATATTGCCGGGCCAGAGTATTCATCTTCTCGATGACGGGCTTCAGGGGTCGACTCGAATCCTTCTCTTTCACCAACCTTCTGGCAAAGGAGGCAACCGCCGCAGTTTCCCCATGCATCACGTAAATTTCTGTCGTCGGGGTGCCTAGGGTAAAAACATTATTGTTATTCGCTTGGGGGCCGCCCATGATGTAATGCGCAGCGGCTGTTCCTTTTCGTAAAACGACGCACATCATCGGCACATGCGTCTGCTCGATGGAGTAAATCAAGGACTGTCCCAACCCCAGAAGCTCAGCCTTTTCGGCTATGTCTCCCACATCGATGCCGGTGGTATCCTGAAACCAGATGATGGGAACCCGGTCTCTTCCGCATTGGGTGACAAACTCATTCATCTTAATGAGACCCTGGCGGTAAATCTTTCCGCCGACGCCCGGATAAGGCGCATATTCAGGGTATCCCTTGGGCAAGAATCCTTGGCGATTGCCGATGATTCCGACCAAAAAGCCGTCGATTTTTGCCAAGCCGGTATAGATTTCCGGGCCATAATTGGGCCTGAACTCCATGTGTTCACTGTTATCCGTCAGCCTGGCAATGACCTCCTCAAAACTGAAGGCCATCTTTTGATTGAAGGGGACCAGACGGATGATCTCTGCGGGGGAAAATTTTGGTTCTTTTGGCTCGGCCACCCTAAAGAATTTGGGATCATATGCGGGAATATACCTCATGTATTCTTTCAGGGCATCCAAAACCCCTTCTTCCTTTTCAAAGACGGCCCTGAAGAAACCGGTGGAGTCATAATGAATTTCCACCCTTCCAGGAGGGACGGCCTTGAACTTTCTCGTGGCCGCAATAATCATTTCCGCCCCTTCCTCATCAAAAAAACCTTTGGGGCTCATCCCGCTGACAATCCCGCCGCCACCGACGGCGATATTACAATTTTTATGCGCCAATAGTATGGTGGGGCTGATCCCCTGGTACCCTCCGCCTGCGGGGTTGGTTCCATAAATTCCGGCCAGGACGGGAATACCCAGTCTTTCCAGTTCCGCATGTCTGAAGAAGGTGGTTCCGCTCCCCCTACGGTTGGCGTATACCTTCTCCTGTTCCGGGAGTTTCACACCGCTGCAGTTTACCAACCAAACCAGGGGGAGATGGAGATTCTTGGCCATGTCGGTGACTCGCAAAATATTTTCTGCCTGGCCAGCGATCCAGGCCCCGGCCATTACTTTATTGTCAAAACCGATGACCACGGCCCATCTGCCGCTGATCCTTCCCAGCCCATCGACCACGCCGGTCGTCCCGGATTCCTCATCCATGGGGTCAAAAAGAGTGTGTAAGGGGCACCAGGTGCCCGGATCCAATAGATATTCCAGCCTCTGGTATACGGTCTTTTCCCCCCTTTTATTGATCTCCTCTGCGGAGATACCCGCTTTTCTCACTTTCTCCACAGCCTCGGCGATTTTGTTCTCCACCTCTTTGATCTGTTTGACATTCTCTTCCGTAGTTTTAATTTGTTTTTCGGTTAAGGGCCTACCGAAATCGTTCATCTTTTCAAAATATGGTTTCATCTATTTTTCCTCCTACTTTCAAGATTTCAGGTTTTTTTTAACCATATCTAAAAAAGGCTATTTAAACAACATTTTTTTCTTTATCTCTCCCCCCCCCCGAAAAGGCTTGACTTGATTTTTTTTATTGAATATATAATACCCTTAAAATATTTGGGACGTGGATTTTCGCCGATACACGTAGAAAAAGATTACCCCTCCCTCCCTCGGCGCTCAGGAGAATGGGTCATAATTTTTTTTGAGATTGCCACGCTCTCCCGCCACGGCGGGATCGCTCGCAATGACTGATCCTACTGAGCCTTTCGGTCATTGCGAGGAGTCCCGCGCTTCGCGGGATGACAAAGCAATCTCCATTTTAACCATTACGGCACAGCCTATCAGAGCGGGAGGGGGGGGGTAAAAATTAGGGGAGGCCTATGATGTTAAAAGAGCATTTGGAATTCTTTACTTTGGACCTTTCGTCCGGGTGGGAGACCCCTGCGGGTTATCCAAAAGAAATTGAACAAAAAATTATCACCGGGTCCCTGGATGAGAAAAAGAAAAAGGGGTCTCGAACCCGCTTGCTTCGATTTAAACCAGGGGCTTTCACGACTCTACCATTTGAGCATGATTATTGGGAAGAGGTCTACCAGATTTCGGGAGACTTAACAGTGGGCGGAAAAACTTTTGGTCCTATGACTTACGCCTGCCGGCCTCCCCACGCTCCTCACGGGCCCTTCAGCAGTAAAGGAGGTTGCTTGCTTTTCGAAATACATTATTTCGACCATTGCGCCTGATGGTCACGAAGCCCTCATTAACCCGACAACCTGACCTTTTTCCTTCTGGAGGGTATTATGAAAATATGTTTCCAGAAGGTGCCCCGGCCGAGAGATTATTTATAAAAATCATCCATTTACTGGGGAGAAAGGCCTATGATCAACACGCCATCCTTTACTACAACCTTATCTCCAACTCTCACGCCCTTAATGTCCTTTATATCCTCTACAATAATTGCTTCTTGCTTGCCATAAAAATCCTTTAAGGTTAATTTTTTCCCATTAATGCCTATAACGGAACAAGGGGGGGCGAGAGCTACATTTTTAGAAAATTCATCCTTTAACTCTACGACCCGACTTGCTCTTTGGGCAAAGAATCTATTCTCCGCTGGCATGATACCTGAGCTTTCCCCCTCTTTGGGCATGACCTCACCCTTGGTCATACCCCTTAAATTCTCTGTCAAACAGAAACTTGAGACGCCTTGAGTCAATCCAAAAACTGTTAATATTACTAAAAACTTCCTAATCACTTTTTACCCCTTTCTTTTAAATTGTCTAAACATCCTGATGAAGATGACCATTTTCCGGGTATTCCATTACCCATTCTACTCTAATTCTCTAACCGTCTATCCTTCCAGTAGAGCAAATTGGTCCTGTTGGCAAGGGTCGGGGGATCGAAGTTTACCTTTTGAGTGCTGGCACTCGTTCCCGATCCACCGCTGACAGTCATATAAAGATCCGCCGGGGAGGACGTTCCCGGGCTATACGTTCCAGTTGGCTTCAAGGAAAGAACAGCGGCTGAAGGAATACCAACCCCTATGTCCCTACTTCGCGTTGGTGGTCCGGCGGTAGGATTACCCGATGCATCCACTGGGGGTAAAATGCCAGCCCCGGTCACGTAGTTCAACCCAAATAAATTGGCTGTTCCCGCCTGAGCACAGGGGTCGCCGCCCGCCGGGGGGGTATAGGAAGAAAAATAGACAACCCCGCCAAAGACGGTGGGCTCGGATAATATCTTTTCTCCGTGACCGGCAAGATTGATATACCATCCATGTTTTGTGGGTGAATCCGTGTATGTGCCCGAGGTAATATTGTCTAAGTCATTAATTCGATAAGTAGTGGAACGGTCATTGTCTTTTACGGCATAGAATTTTTCCTGGGCATTGGCGGCTGTGGGGTCGGTTTTATCCCCGGTCCCCCAATCAACCCACAGATTGCCATTGAAGTCCTTGGTTACAGTGGGCATCGTAAAGATGGGCCTTATGACTCCACTGGATGCTTCAAATAAACGTCCTCCGCTCCAGTTTGAGGTGTTGCATGTTGACGCCCCTGCGGTGCAGAATTTAAACCTCCACATACTACCGCCCAAATCGCCGATGTATGCCGTATCGATGAAGCCATCGTTATCTGTATCGACGATGGCCGGGGATGCCGGAAGACTGTAGTTCATGGTGGAATCATCTGCTCTTGTGTAACTCCATAGAATATTTCCATTACTCAAATCTACTACATAAAATCCCTTGCCCCGCGCGTCGCATCCCCCCCCGCCCGCACAATCTGAGGCATTGAAGCCTCCCCCCACAAAACCCACCCATTTTTCATTTCCATTAATTTTTACTCTACCCATTAAAACTTTGCCCCAGGGGTCACCCAGGTAGGGAGCCTGAGAGGAGGTAGGGTTGATTCGCCACTGATAGACCGGGCTCATTGTGTTGGTAAAGTCAAAGGCATAGTAACCGCAATAATTGGGATAGGACGAGGTATAAGATGGATTAAAACCCGAATCGCAATACGCAGAAGAACTCCATAGGGTTGAGCCCCCGCCTCTCCCTTCTCCTACCACCACCAAAGTCTTCCAGTCCGTGGTGGATTTGCTCGTACCATCACCCGTCCCCAGCCAGACATCCGCGCCCGACACGAAACCATCCGCAAAATATTGATGGGTAAGGCCCACTGGGTGGGAGGAATGGGCAATATTTTTCAACTTGGGTAGGAAGTTGGGGGGGATGAAGCTCCAGGCCTCACTCCCGTTCAGGGCCTTAAAGGCATGAAATTGTCCATCATTGGCACCCACCAGGATAATCCTTAATCCATCGCTCGTTGTCCTTTCATGAGCTCCTCTGAATGTTCCGAAGGCATCGTTGGCATCCCGCAAATCCTCAAAATAGCCGGAAGGGGTTCCAATGGTGATTGGGTTGGAATGAAATATATCCCCTAACTTCCAGAGGTCCGGGTTGAAGGCGGACTCCCCGCGGATGTATCCGACGATGGAATCTCTTTCCGCATCTGTGGAAACCCCCAGGTCCCCTTTTGCTATGTTCGACGTCAAGAAGGGAGTGATGGCACCGGACTTATAAGTATAAATACTCCTGCTCGACGCGGTAGTAGTTTGTAAGACACTTCCGGCATCCCATACCAAGCTGCCCACGGTTCCGTCGGAATTAATATTGTATTTACTGAGATAACCTCTCCAAAAAGGGTCATCATTCAAGGGCTGGAAAGATGCCTCATAAATGTAATTTTCATCCAGGGTTCTTTGGGAGGAAACAGATGATGTGGTGAATGAATAAACAGCCTCCCGGATCATATCGATGGCTTGTTTCAGGGCATTGTTGAGTTCTTGGGCGGAAGCCGCCAAAAAGGCATACCCTGAAAGTGGGTTTTCGCCAGGATCACTCGAAGTGGCATAATAATGATCCCCATCTCCGTCAATGTTGTGATGGTCTGTGGTATCGGTATGGCAGGCGGTCACAAGAGAGGGGTCATAGGCGCCCGTATTTCCCGAATTGCCGGCGAGCGGATTATCCGTTCCACCGTAATAAGCAGCCCAGTTTAAGGTATTTATTAAGTAGTGGGGCATATCGACCCCAAAACCAATCACAAAGACCTTATATCCGGCATCAGCCAGAGCCTTTGCTTTGACTACCGTCTGTCTCCTTCTTTTATATTGGTCGGTTTGAGTTTCAGTGCCGCCTCCACTGCAGGCATAGGTATCTGCACCATCGGTAATAAGGATGACAAATTTTTGGCGGCAGGCCTTGGCACTGTCTAATCCCTTATGGTAATCAAGATAGAGTTTGGCCTCATTCAAGGCCCCTCCCAGAGGGGTCCCGCCGCTCGCGGCTTCACCGCTGACACTGCCGGAAGAACTGCTGGTCGGCGAACAGCTGGAAGAGCTGTTGCAATAGATCTTGCTGTATTTTGTTCCGATCCCCCATATGCGCGTATTGCATCCGCTGCTATAACTCCCCTCTTCATCGGCTGAGCAATCGTAAAATCTCATATAGCCGAACCGAATGTTGAGAACCTGTTCATCCGTGCCGTTAATGGTGTTGTCGTCGTTATCATCCAGGATGTCGAAGATGGCCCTTTTGGCGATCCACAGGCGGCGGCAATCCGTGTCATGCCCGGTGCCTGACGATGTATAGAAAGGACCGGAACAGGATGCATCACCGTATATTGGGCCCGTGCCATCGTGGGGTACGACGCAGGCTTGGGTGTGACCCGTCCCGCTATTACTGTAGAATGGACCATGGTATGTATCACAATTATATGAGGAATCAATATACATGACCGAGCCGGCTGGGGTCCAATTCATGCTCCCCGATAAATCCAGTACAATCAGGGCATCAGGAGCCACCGAAGTAAAGAGGTCCGATTCATCAGTTTGAGAATAAGCCTGGGCGCTAAGAAATAAACTCCCCAGGATAAACGCCAATAAAAAATATTTCTTTTTAGTTCTCATTCTTTACTCCTTACCCTTTCCTCATCGATAGGCTGTCGTAATTTCAACGGGTCCGTACCCGGCACCGATGTTAACCTGGACGAGGCTGTTATACCTCGTATTCGTTCCGGATACCGCAGCATTGAATCTCTCCTGCCCCCATTGCTGCCCCCCACCAATGGCGTAGCCGACCAACGGCACCGACGCAGGGCCCGATGTAGGGCGGAACGGCGTCCCGACTGTATAGCGCGAATCAGGATCGTTGGTTGAATCAACCTGAACGTTGCTCACTGCGGAAGCAGCAAGAGTAGCCGGGTCAAAACTTTGCATGAAGCGATGGATGCCGGACTCGGCGGCCGAAAAAGCTTTCTTTTCGCCGATCACTCTGGAGCTGATCCTTATATCCTGAGTTGATATGGTGAATACAAGAATCCCGACCGCAGTAAGGATCCAAATCGCCATTAGGGCGGCGATTAGGGCAAACCCGTTTTCCAAATGCGCCTTGGATGTCATAAAAGCTAAACCTCTATTTTTACTGGCTGATTGCATGGTTCCTGGGAATCACGCTGGTTGAATAAATCATCCTTCTTCTCGTTCCCGTATCGGGAGTAACCTCTTCTGTTTCCACCGCCAGGGTGATTTCAATCCGCCGGATATTGGGGATAGCGGCTGGTAAGGTTCCGGCGGCAATTTCATTTCCCAGGCCGTCAAAGTATCTGAACATGGGAATACCCAGGGTATTATTGATCACCCTTACGCTTCTGGCATTCCCCGGGACATCCCCCAGAAAGGGTATGGCCCCTGAGCAGTTTGCCTCCCGGGTGACCCGCTCATTGGCGAAATCATAAACATACCCAATGACCTCGTTGGGGCTATCTCCCACGACGCTACTTTCCAGGATGTCCATTTCCACGGTGATTGAATTCGCAGTTGCCACCTGAATTCCCTTATAGGCTTGGTTGGCAGAAATATTCACACAATCGCCCGGGTTACGCCAGACGTTCGAGGCAAAGTTTGGGTTGAAAGATGCCATGGCGACCTCCGTGGCCAGGATTTCAAGGACCGCCCTGGCTTCCTGGTGAGCAACCGTCTTGCGCTCAATCGATACAGATGACTTTTGCCCGGATACCATGGAAATATAAACGGCCCCCAATAATATGAGACCGACGAAAAGGGCCGAGAGGATCTCGATTAACGTGAATCCTTTTATATTTTTCATCCTGTTCATATCCTCAAAACCTGAATGGTTCTTGGCGGATTACGGTGCGGGTTTCCGAGATACCGTTGGCGTTCCCGGGCCAGGTAACCCACACGCGAACCGACCAATTAGTTACGTTATCCCGAATGGTCGTCTGCACCCCAAAGGTCAAATCCCCAGGCTGGGGTGTGCTCTGACCGCTGGCATTAACATTCCTTGTGGTGACGAGAGGGTTGGTCGCAATGCAGGGGTTTGGGTAATTGGGGTTCATGAGCAGCACCTCATTGGCCTCCAGCTCTTGATGCAACATCCCCCCTGCCCGGCCCAGACGATCGGATCTCCCGGTCAAATTCCAGGCCGATGGCTGCAAAGAGAGAAGGGCCAAAACCCCCACCGAAGTAAGGAATAGGGCGATCAAGACCTCAATCAGGGTTAACCCCTTGTTAGTGTAAATTGAATTGGACATTTTGCCTTCCTGAAGCAGAAATAGTAATTGTGCCCATTGAGCCTCTGCCGTTCCTCAAAGCGATCGTTCCGCTGGTAACGATTCCCCTGGGCTGGAAAGAATAGTCAGTAACCGTGGTTGACCCAGAGTCAAAGTTTATATCGCTTGCAAAGCCCATGAAATTTTTAATCTGAATCGGGGTCCAACCAGCACAGGGAGCCCCGGGGGCGTTGCATTGTTGTAAAGTGTAGCTACCACCGGCGACGTTCAAGGATATTCGATACAATCGATTTTCGGCGAGGGCCCTTTCCCTCAGGAGAGCAACATCGGATGCGATATCCCTTGCCGCTCCCTTAAGGTTCCCGTTGATGGCAAAGCGTTGAAAAGATGGAGTAGCAATAGCCATCACGGTTACAACCAGCGCCACAACCACCATAAGTTCAACGAGGGTGAAAGCTTTCTGATTACTCATGTTATTCTTTTTCGTTCTCCAGTAAATCATCGGCGCATTCATTCTTTCCAGATAACTAAATCGGAAGCCGAGGCAGAAAAATTAAAAAAATTTATTCGGTCCCATCATAAGTCCAGCTCTAACATCGTTCATTGGCCTGCTACCCGGGTTTCCTGCAAAATGCATTCCATTCTTTGCCAATCAGATTCATCCTCAAAATTTTCGCCTATTTCAAAAGCGGCGAAGGAATCATAGTTAATAATTTCATATACTTGATTAAAATAACGCTTTAGCTGCCGCAGAAACCCCTTCAAACTTACTATTAACTTTTTTTATACTCTGCTATTAACTTCTTTAATACCTGGGTGTAATTTTCAAACCTGGATTCCCAAGGGCGGGGGCGAAAATCATGGTATTTGCAATCCCACTGGTAATGGGATAAAATCCGATAACCTTGATTCTCTTCTGCCATAACATACTCCTGTGCAATTTGCTTTCCCCATCAAGCTACAGGAGGAGGTTATGCTTCAACGGTCAAACCTTTTCAAGGGCACTGGTTAAACCAGTGGTTTACATCCTTATCAAATGGTAATGTCAAAAAAGTCATGAAAAGCCAATCAGGAAGACCAAGAAAGACAAGCACATCCCTCCCCCGTGAGGGGGGAGGGAAAAGGGTGGGGGTGAAAGAACTGAGGGACGTAGCCAGAG
>Ga0315288_10001001_pt1 | contig 35940 bp, 23 predicted proteins | sample YL17G11_20_MG_FD_203454 | JGI IMG/M metagenome (GOLD analysis project Ga0315288, IMG submission 203454) | Sediment microbial communities from Yellowstone Lake, YNP, Wyoming, USA - YL17G11_20 | ecosystem: Environmental > Aquatic > Freshwater > Lake > Sediment | place: USA: Wyoming | collected...
CGCTGCCCTCCTCACCAACTGACAATTGTGGGTAAGGATCAGTCTCCCAAAGGGAGAGGGGGCTGCCACCTCTCCCTCGGGGAGAGGTCGGCCGGAGGCCGGGTGAGGGACCAGCCCTAGCACGGCACCACCTTCCGCAGTGTCGAACACCCCATCTGCGGAGGGCTCATGCACAGGCATTGGTAGGTCCGTCCGCCCCGTCTGGGGAACCTTCGTTGTAGGATCCGACTGCCACCACGCAACGGAGGCGCGCCATGTCTCGCCACGCAGAGATCGTCCAGTGCTTGGCCGAATGGATCGGGCTCAAGCAGCCGCCGATCGCCGTCTACTACACCGACCAGCGGCCGGAGAACGCGCTCGTCCCCGAGGGTACGGGCGAACGCGGGCATTGCTGTCACCTTACATGGCTCGGCGTCGTGGCCGACGGCCGAGTCGTAGCCCTGGATCGGGCGAACTACGGCTGCGGCGGAGCCGGAGTCTACCTGGGCTTCGCGCCGGGCCTGCGGGAAGGCTTCGAGTACTTCCTGTCCACCGGAATCCCCGGCAAGCTCGAGGGCGAACGCTACAAGAAGACTCCGGAGCTGGTCCGCACCCTCGATACGGAGTTCCTCACCGCCCCCGGAGCCTACTGCATCTACCGGCGGCTCGCGGAGGTGCCCGAGGACGTCACGCCCGAGGTGGTCATCTTCCTTGAGACGGCCGACCAGCTCTCCGGCCTCTTCACCCTCGCGAACTACGGCCGGCCGGGCCGGGACAATGTGATCACCCCCTTCTGCTCCGGCTGTGGCGCACTCGTGCACGAGCCGCGGCGCCAGGCGCTGAGGGGACAGCCGAAGGCAGTGATCGGCCTGTTCGATGTCTCGTCACGGCACGGCGTGCGGCCCGACCAGCTTGCCTTCTCCGCGCCCTACTCGATGGTCGTCGAGATGGCCGCCGACGCGCCCGAGAGCTTCCTCTGCCGCGACGAGTGGCGGCGGGTGAAGGAGCGGAAAGCATAGGCGAGCCGGGAGCCCCGCTACGCGTGCGCCCCTACGCGATGACCCGCACTCGCTCCGCCTTCGGCACGAGAATGACCGTCTCCCCGTCACCCAACACCCGCGCGTCCGCGCCCTCGGCCCGCACCTCGCGGATGGGAGCGCCGCTGGGCCGGCGCAACCGGAGGGCGATCGCCGAGACCGGACCGGGCAGCTTGACCTCGGCAGTGACGCTACGCTCCCCGGCCTCAACATGGTACGAGACCGATCCGTACCGCGTGCGTGCGCCCTCGATGCCGAAGTGGGAGCCGGGCGTGAGCCACCGCCGCGGCACCGCCCTCGCGAGCCACAGTTGGCCGGAGTCGGCGTCGTCGTGCGCGAGCATCCGCCGCACCATCAGCGGCACGGTGAGCTGAGCGGGTACGCAGTAGTCGGCGATGACGCGACGCGGGTCACCGTCGATGCTCACCTGCTCGTAGGCGCAGTAGGTGCCGGGCGTCTGCTGGAAGGTGAGGTGGCCGTAGAGAGTCAGCAGGTAGCGGTCCACGTGGTCTGCCGCGAGCAGCCCCAGGGCGTGGTGCGCCAGCGGCCAGTCGTCCAGGTGGCCGTCGAACCGCGTTGTGCCCGCCAGCTCTCCGCCACGCCGACGCCGGAACTCCGACACCGCCTCCGCCAGGTCAGGCTCCAGCGCGCCCGCCGAGAGCAGCTCCGGCCAGTAGCGGTAGTTCGTGTAGGACTCGAGCGTCCCGGCCGTCATGCACGCGAATGGCTGCCCGATGCCTGGGTACGGAGGCAGGAAGGGCGGATCGCCGGGCACGAGGGCCGCCCGCGCAGCGGCTGACAGGTCCCGGTGGAGCCCCTCACACTCATCCAGTAGGCGTTCCCCGTCCTCGCCCCCGAGGAGCCGCGCGAAGTCGCGCAATCCCCGCCAAGCCCATGCCGTACCGGAGAAGTAGTAGGCCGTCTGGTCCCGGGTGTCGGCCTCTGCGGCCCCGTGGAGGAGGCCGCGCGTCGGCGAGCCCTCCGGCTGCTCCTGCGACTGCCGTCTGAGGCACAGCAGGTAGTCCGCGACGGCGTGCAATTGGGGCAGCCTATCTTTCGGCCACGCGCGGTCGCCCGAGTAGGCGGCGAACCTTCCCGCCGCCGCGAGCAGTTGGCCGTACTCGGACACGGCGGGCCCATAGTAGTCGAATGTCCCGTCAGCCCGCACGAAGCGGTCGAGCCAGTACGACAGGTAGCCCTCGGCGCGCTCGAGCAGGCCCCACTCGACACACGCGTTGACCAGGGAGAGCACGGTGGGCGGGAACCCGTCGTGCACCTCCTGGGCGTACGATCCGAGCCCGTACTTGGGATGGTAGCCCACGCACGTGCTGAAGGCCCTCGCGATCCCCGCCAGGGACGCGTCCCGCAGGATCGGCTCGGGGAGGTCCACCCGTATGGCGGGCGCGAGCTGCCGACGCCAGTGGGCGCGAGCGGATCCGAGCTCGCCCTCGAACAGCGACTGCTGCACTTCGCGCGCCGGGTCCAGCCCCCAGCACCGCGCATCGCTTCCGCGTGCCAGGCGCACGAACGCGTCACGCTCCGTGGCGAACGCGGTCAGTTGCCATCCATCGCCCAGCTCGGCGCGGACGATGGGCATCCAGCCGTCCTCAAGCGAAGCCGACGCCACTTGGCCACCCGGCACGCCGTGCTCCGAGGGGTCAAACACAACCTCGGCCAGCCCCTTCGGCCCATAGTCGCCGAGCCGACCAATCCGCCCACGGTCATCCACGACGAGCTTCCGGGGCTCAGCGCCATGGGCGACCGGTACATAGCCCACGAGGTCCGGCAGCAGGCCCCGGGCTGACTCATACGACGGCTCACCGGCCGCGAGCATCGCGTCAGCGACCGGGTCGTTGAGTGCCTCGATGAGAACCGCGGGATCGAGCACCATGGTCTCTCTTCTCAGAGCGCCGCGCCACCTCGTGGGCGCGGCGTAGCGGCTGAAGTCGGCGCTCCCTGACCCCCCGTAGCAGGCTTCCCCAACACGCCGAACGATGCCTGCGTCCGGTGGGAGCGTGGCTCGTGTAGACTGGTGCCATGCGGTACGTCCTCGCGATCTGGACCGGCAAGCTGGTGGCGTTCGCCTCGCGACTGCTTGGGCGCGGGGGGGGGACGAGTCTGCCGGGGTTGATCGCGCTGCGCCTATGCCACGATGTCGATGCCAGGCTCGCGCGCAAGCTGCCGCGGGGATGCGTGCTCATCACCGGCACGAACGGCAAGACGACGACCGCGAAGATGGTCGCCACCATCCTGCGGCGTGCCGGCTGGCGGCTGGTGCGCAACGTGTCCGGTGCCAACCTCCGGCGCGGCGTCGCGTCCACGCTCATCGCCGATGCTACCCTCTTCGGCCGGCCCCGCGGTGAGTTTGGGCTGTTCGAGGCGGATGAGGCCGCTGTGCGCGAGATCGTCGGCCTGCTCGCGCCGAGAGCCGTCGTGGTGACCAACTTCTTCCGGGACCAGCTCGACCGCTATGGCGAGCTGGACACCACGGCGCGGCGGATGAACGAGGCATTTCGGAGCGCCCTTGGCAGCGACGCCGTCCTCGTGCTCAATCTGGACGACCCGCTGGTCCAGGGGCTTGCAGAGGGCTGCGCGGCTCAGGTGCTGGGCTACGGCATCGAGGCTGGAGTGGGGACGGAGCCCTTTCCCCGCGAGCACAATCGCTTGAGCAGCGGGAACGGTGGGAAAGGGGCTCCGTCCCCATTTCACACCGATGATGCGCAGGCGGCGGATACGAAGAACTGCCCTCGCTGCGGCGCGGACTACGAGTACTCCGTCCGGCGCTTCGCGCACCTCGGCGACTACCGGTGCCCGGCGTGCGGCTACGCGCGCTCCAGGCCCGAGGTGGCGGCTGTGGGCATCGACCTGCATGGTACCGACGGAATGGACATCACCCTCGACCTCCGCGGTCACGCCCTCGATGTGTCCGTGCAGATGCCGGGGCTCTACAACGTCTACAACGCGACCGCGGCGGCGGCGCTCTGTACGACGCTGGGCATCGGGCAGGAGGTGATCGCGGAGGGGCTGTCCAGCTTCTCAGCGGCTTTCGGGCGGGTCGAGCGCATCGGGTTCCAGGACGGCAAGACGGCGCTGCTGCTTCTCGCGAAAAACCCCACCGGCTTCAACGAGGTGATCCGCACCGTTTCGGCCGCGGGAGAGCGCCGACACACCCTCTTGGCGCTGAACGACAACATCGCCGATGGGCGGGATGTATCCTGGATATGGGACGTGGACTTCGAGCGCCTGGTGGGTACGCCGGCGTCCGTAGTGGCATCCGGCATCCGCGCCCACGACATGGCGCTGCGGCTCAAGTACGCCGGTTTCGACCAGGACTCGATCCACATCGAGCCGGACACGCGGCGTGCGCTTCAGGTGGCTCTGGACCGCGCGGCGCCGGGTGAGACGGTGAACGCGCTGCTGACGTATACGGCATTGCTGGACCTCCGCGGGCGGCTCGAGCGTGAGGGCTTGGCGCCGCGGTTCTGGGAGGAGTAGCCCAATGCGCATTCGCATCGGCCACCTCTACCCCGACCTCATGTGCATCTATGCCGACCGAGGGAACGTCCTGTGCCTATCGCGACGGTTGGAATGGCGCGGTATCGACCACACGGTGGAGGCGATTCGCCTCGGCGACCCGCTGGACCCGGCGGCCTACGACATCCTCTTCATGGGCGGCGGCCAGGATAGGGAGCAGCGGCTCGTCTGCGAGGACTTTCAGCGGGTGAAGGGCAGCGCTCTGCGGGAGGCGGCGGAGGGGGACGTGGTCATCCTGGCGGTCTGCGGCGGCTACCAGCTCATGGGGCACTACTACCGCGATGTGGACGGCACGGAGCTGCCGGGCGTGGGCCTCTTCGATGCCTACACCATCCCCGCTCCGGGCAAGCCGCGGCTGATCGGCAACGTCGTGGCAGAGTCGGCCCTCCCGAAAACCGGGGACAGCCACCCATTTCGCCCGCCAGGTCTGACACATTGCTCCGCATCCGGAGTAGCGAAATGGGTGGCTGTCCCCGGTTTTCGGGAGCACACACTCGTCGGCTTTGAGAACCATGGTGGCCGTACGCATCTCGGCTCGGGCTGCGCTCCTCTGGCGCGCATCGTGGTGGGCGGTGGCAACAACGGGGAGGATGGTACCGAGGGCGCCGTCTACCGGAATGCCTTCGGCACCTACCTGCACGGCTCGGTTCTGCCGAAGAACCCCTGGTTCGCCGACCTGCTGCTCGAACGGGCCGTTCGGCGCCATGACTCGGGCGCGAACCTGGCCCCACTGGACGACCACCTGGAGCACGAGGCCCGCGTCGCCGCCAAGCGTCGCGCTCGTGAGACGCGGTGAGGCACCGGTCCGCCGTTGGAGCGGAGGTAGCCGGGCCAGGCATCGCGAACGCAGCCACCCAGTGAAGCGGGCAGCGTACTTGGCCACACTCGGACAGGAGGCAGCTATGCCATCGCGTAAGACCGGTGGAACAGGGCTTGTGATCGCCCTGGTTGCCATCTCGGCCGTCGCAGCGCAGGACAACCCGTTCACCATGCACGCCCCGCCGCCGGTAGTCGGACGTTGGGATGTCACGGTTGGCGCCGCCGGTGAGCAGTATCCCTCGTGGTTCGAGGTGTGGCAGTCGGGCTACCGGACGTTGGTTGGCACTTACGTCGGCCAGTTCGGCAGCGCTCGCCCCTTGGGCAAGGTGGAGTATGACGATGGCCGCGTGCAGTTCGCTGTCCCACCCCAGTGGGAGCAGCGGACCGACGATCAGGTCTTGGAGGGGACTCTCCACGGCGACGTTATCCGCGGCGAGACAACCAACGACAGCGGCGATCGCATTGAGTGGATCGCTCACCGTGCCCCGTCGCTAGATCGATCCGAGCCTGTTCAGTGGGGTGAGCCGATTGAGCTGTTCAACGGCCACGATCTGGCGGGCTGGAAGCCGAGGTTCGCGGGCGCCAGGAACGGGTGGGCCGCCAAAGACGGCGTTCTCGCCAACGTTCAGCCTGGCAACGACCTACTAACTGAGCAGCAGTTCACAGACTTCAAGCTTCAGACCGAGCTCCGCTACCCTCAGGGGAGCAACAGCGGCATCTACCTGCGGGGGCGCTACGAGGTGCAGATCGAGGATGACTACGGCCAGGAACCCGACAGCCACAGGATTGGCGGCGTCTACGGCTTCCTGACCCCCTGCGTCAATGCGGCAAGACAGGCCAATGAGTGGCAGACACTGGAGATCACATTGGTCGGTAGGGCGATCACGGTCGTCCTCAACGGCGAGCGGATCCTCGACCGGCAGGCAATCCCTGGGATCACCGGCGGCGCGCTGGACAGTGACGAGGGGGAGCCCGGACCGATTCTGTTGCAGGGCGACCACGGTCCCATTGAGTTCCGCAGAATGACGCTGACGCCTGGCGTCAGTGGCCCGTGAGCGCACCCCGATGCCTCACAAGGGGGGATCACCATGCTCGCACACCTCGCCCGCGCCGCAACCAGCCGGCCGGGCATGTTCGTCCTCGTTCTCATTGCCGTGTCCATCTGCGCCCACGCACGGCGCCGCTCGCTTGGCGGTGGGGCGCCGGTGCTGGTGGCTACGCTGGGCCTCGCCTGCCATGTGGCCGTCGTCGTCACTGCATGGGCGGAGGAAGCCCCTGGCTGGCTCCCCTGGCTGTCCGCGCTCCTTGTGGCGGAACTCCTCTGGTGCCTCGGGCCGGTGGAGGGTTCGCGTGATGAGGGACGGCTCAGGCGCGTCGCAGGCGAGCTAGCTCGACACGGCGACAGCGTCTGCTCCCAGAACTGCACCTGGGCCGGCGACGCCCTCCGCAGTGAGTCGCAACTGGCATGGCAGAGGTCCCAGTACCTCCTGGCGATCGAGGGCGTCTTGCTTGCGGTCTTCATCGCCGGTGGCCACAACCGGTTGCGGGAGGTGTCGGTAGCGATCGCCGCGGCCGGGGTCGCCCTGGGGCTCGTTTGGGTGTACTTCACCCGCATCGGCGCCTCGCAGGTGCGATTCTGGTACCGGCTCCAGGAGATCTGGCACGGCGCGTACATGGCGGCATCGGCCAGGAGCAGTGGCGGCAACGAGGATGTGCGGGAGGCGGAGAACTGGGTCAGCGCCGCGGCCCGGCTCCGCGAGCAGCCGGCTCGGGCTGACGGGCTGTTCGGCGACTGCCGTCCGCCATGGCCGGGCGACCACCCCTGGGGCAGGCCGAGCCGCCTCATCGAGCTGATCGCCTGGATCGCCGTCCTCGGCTGGGCAACGCTGGCGTGTCGAGTGTGGTGGTCCTGAGCGGGCGGTGCGCAGCTCGCACCTCGCCTACCGGTAGCTCAGCACGATCTCGTACCCGCCCGAGTCGACCATTGGGCTACCCGTCGGCTCGTAGGTCCATGTGTCCCGCCGGCCGGTCAGTGGGTCAATGGGCAGCTCCTCCAGCCTCCACGATGGGGCGATGCCGGACGCGATCGGCACCGGGTTGCCGCTGGAGTCCACGCCCTCCGTCGGCGTGTCAGCCGTCAGGTCGCCAAGCGCAGCGGGATAGCAGCCGCAGGCTTTGTGGAACCGCTCAAGCGCAACATCGAGCGTTCTGAGGGGCTCGTCCAGTTGGGAGCTCGCCTGGGCACGGCCCCCAATTGTGCCCGCGAATGCCTCCGGCACGGAGATGGCACTTAGCATCAGCACGGCGATGAGCACGAAGAGCGTGGCGAGCGATAGCGGCGCAACTCTCCGCCCGAACTCCTCGCCCATCCACGGCGCAGCCAGCATCGCGGCCAGAGGAGCTACGACCACGCCATACCCAGCTATCGCCAACAGCGCGATCGGGTCCACCAGGAGCACGGCCCAATGGTCCGGAACATAGATCTTGCCCTGGTGCGGCGCCATGCCATTGTGGAGCAACGCCCAGAGCCCCAGCAGCATCGCCCAGAGCGCGATCCGGCGTCCTCGTTGCGGGACGGCGCGCCCCAGCGAGATCAGCCACGCCACGGAGATGAGGGAAAGGCCTGGAGCGATGCACGCCCTCGCGAAGGTCTGCTCGCCGGGCTCGGTGCCGAGCAGCGTCTGCACCTGGTCGCGGCCGGAGTAAGGGTCGATGAGCCCGGTGACCAGGACAGCGCCGTACCCGGCGACCAGCGCCATGATGAGGCAGTCGACCCCGCCGGCGAGCGATCTGTGTGCGGGGCCCTGCGCCGGCACGCCATCCGGCCGCGCACACGCCCCCGAGAGCACCAGTGCACCCACGGCAAGTGCGGTCACCGGAGCTGCTGGGGAGTTGACAAGCCAGGCCAGCGCGATGCTGCCCAGGAGCACGATGGCGAACGGGGCGGGCTTCCAGACGCGGTGACCGCCACCCCATGCCGCCGCGATCACCGCGAGGGCGAGCGCGCCGCCCAGCGCGATGGCTGAGGTCAACCTCCAGAGCTCCGGGGCTTCCCCAGCCCCTGATGGCGGGTAGAGGCAAGGGGCGAAGAGACCTATGGCCACGCCCGCTACGACGAACATGAATACCTGCCGCAGCCGATCCATGGGGCTGCTCCCGCGCCGCGTGGCCGTCACCAAGGCGAGTGCCACAGGCGTCGCGACGGCGATTCCCGCCACTACCGGCGCCCACCGCCACAGGATGAAGGCATCCCGCAGATCGCGGTCGTAGGGCCCGTCGCCCGGGCTGGCGAGGAGGCAGACCATCGCTACGGCCAGGACGGAGGCGAGCCCGAACGCCGTATCACGAGTAGTGATGGCAGCGCCGCCCTGCAAGGCCCTTGCCGCGACCACGTACGCGATCCCGCCAAGGATGGCGAACAGGGCGAACCGACCGAACGGCTCGCGCGGCGCCGTGCGACGCATGATCTGCATCCGCTCCCAGAACGGCACATGGATGGTCCCGCCCCGCAGGATGTGCAGCCGGCCATTCCGAGCCGGCGTGCCGGACGCGAAGTGCAGATCATCCAGCGCCTCCCGCGGCAGCAGCGTCCAGAGCCGCGTGGCGTGCATGGTGTCGAGCCAGGCTCCCTCCCCCGGACTTCGTTGCGCGTTCGCCCGGTAGTGCATGCGCTGCGGCGCCGCAATCACAGGCTCGGAGCCCACCATGGGCAGCGTGCTGAGGGCGGAGGAGCACTCCACAACGCACGAGGCGCCGCCCGCGCTCACAGCCTGGGTGCGCGCTTCCGCGTAGGAGCTCCCCTTCGGCAGGGGCTTCCCCAGCGGCAGCGTAGCTTCGGGCAGTTCGGGACATGCCGCGTGGCCCTCGGCCAGTACGACCAGCGTGAGCGCATTCAGCGCCGGCGCACTGATCCGCGATATCGTGAGCGGGTAGACGAGATCGTAGGCCCGGAACCGGATGCCGACGGGGGCCACGTCGCCGAGCACGGGCCGCTCGGCGGCGATGGCGGGGCGGATCCGGAGAGCGACGAAGTACGACAACTGGTCGACATAGGACTGCAGCACCTCGCCCGCGCCCTCGGGCATCGCGTACCCGTGCGCCGTGAGCCACCGCTCGAGCGCGCCACCCTCCGCAGCCGAAAGCACCGTGGCATCGAAGCTCCCCACGTCCATCCGGTCGTAGACGGTCACGGATGGCGATCCGCTGGGCTCCCCCGGCGGCATCGGCCCCTTACCCACGGCCCCTTTCATGGCGGCCGTCATCCTTCCGGACTCGCCCCGCGGGTCACGGATGTGCGTCTCCACCGTGGGGCGAGTCCGGTCCAGAACGTAGTCCATGAACGTCTGCGATGCCAGGAACACATCGCGTCGAGCCGGGCGGCTAGGTACGGGGATGACCCATGCGAAGTCCCGCGCCGTGCCGCGATAGGTGGTCTGCAGGAGCAGGACCTCGTGGTCGCCGGGCTCGTCGATGATGATGGCCTTCTGCTCCGAGGACGAAACACCCGTTAGGCCGCTCACACGATCGGATGGCCCCGCGGGGCCGATGAAGCATCCATCCGCCAGAACGCGGCTGCACGCGAAGAGGAGCAACAGTGGCACGCAACGTAGCATGGGCGTCCCCCTTGCCGCAACGTCCGGCCCGCCGGCTAACAGGACGGCAGGCCATGCGCTCCGCAGGCTCACACATGGGCCCTTACAGCCCTGCGTCGACGATGCGGTGCATGTCGTCCGGCTCGCAGGTGATGAGGTCCGCCTCCACCACGTAGCGGCGGCCGTCTGACGCGGAAGCGGCTGCCCCCGCGGCCAGCTTCTTCCACGTCCCCCACCCGCGCGTGCCCGCAGCGGCGCTCTGGTCCTCAACGTGGACGGTGATGTCCGTGCCGCAGTGGGGGCATCGCTTGGTTGCCTGCCCCCGCCCCTGCCGCACGTCCACCATCACGTTGAACTCGGCGCAGTCAATGTAGGCCAGGGTCTCATGGGTGCTCTTGCTGCGCAGGACTTCCAGCGGGTTGTTCCGGCAGGCGATCTGAACGCTCCGCCGGCGAGCGGGCGGCCCGACCGCGGAGGCCGGCCCTGGCGCCTGGGTCGTGACAGCGGGGCGCACGCTCGGCGCTGCCTGCGGCTTCCCCACAAGGGCCGCCAGCGCCGTGTTCGGATCCCAGGCGGAACGCTCCAGCGCTTGCCGTGCCGCGTGGATGCCGACCGGGGCGCGCTGACAGAGCCAATCGATGGTCAGGAACTGCCATCGTTCGACCTCGGATAGCCTTGGGCAGCGTGGACACGCCACGTCGAACGGATCGAGTGTGAACGCACACTGAGGGCACTTGCGGTCTGCCACCCGAGACCACCTCGCTGCGGAACCTGCGTCGCCAAAGCGGTTCGCCACGGCCGGCGCTAGCCCTCTATCCGCGGCAGGGGTGCGGTGTATACTCGGCCGATGCAGACTGCCGTCCCGCTCAAGCGCACACGCCTCGGCCCCAGCGCGGCCGCGGTCGAGAACTGGCGAGACCTGTTCACCGATGCCGACGCGTGGCGCCCGCTCGTCGCCGAGATCCTTCGTCGGCATGGCATGAGCCTATCCTCATGCTCGCGCGCTGCAGTGCCGGGCTCGAACGCCGTCACGCTTGTGAACGACGATCTGGTCGTGAAGGTGTTCTGGCCGCGCTTCGACGACTACGAGGCCGAGCTACAGGTCCACTGCCTCCTCGCGAGCTGTCCGGCCATCCTGGCCCCACGGATCCACGCCCATGGCTCAGTCGAGGACGAGCTGACCTGGCGCTACATGGTGTTCGAGCGGCTGCCCGGCCTGAGCCTGAGCCAGGTGCGCGAGCGGGTCCCACACGACGACATGCTGAGCATCGCGACTACGCTGGCCGAGTGGGTACGGCTCCTGCATGGCCTGACGCCGCCCGACACGGGCCCGCTGCGCGCCGACCTTGAGGGGTGGCGAGGGTTCATCGATGGCCAGATCCGTACGGCCATGGAGCGCCACGCCGAGGATCTGAGGTCGATGCCTCATCTTCTGGCGGAGCTGCCGGATTACATCGCCGCTGCCGAGCCGATGGTTCCTCACGGCTTCCGCCCGTCGGTGCTTCACTGTGACCTCACCGCCGACCACCTGCTTGTCGAGGAGGTCGATGGCCACTGGCGGCTCACAGGGCTGATCGACTTCGGCGATGCCGCAACGGGACACATCGACTACGAATGGATCGCGCTACACCTCGATGCCTTCGACTGCGACACCGCGCTGACTCAGCGCTTCCTCTGCGCCTACGGCTATGAGCCGGACGATGCCTTCGCCCACCGCATGACCGCCTACTGCTTCCTCCATCGGTTCGGCGTCATGGGCGCTGCGATCAGCCGGCTGGCTGGCGCGCGGGCGATCGGCTCGCTTCGTGAGCTCGAGCAGCGCCTCTTCGGCACCGTTGTGGCCCCGTGACCCTGGCCAGGCCTGCGGAAGAAGGGGGTCGCGGCCACCCGGCTGGAGCGCGGCCCGGGGCGCCAACCGCCGGATGGGGGCGTTCAGGAGCGAGACGCACAGAACAGTGAAGACGGCGTTGAAGAACAACGAGACGGACGTCGGCGTCTGGGTGTTCCGCACCAGCTCGACGACTACGAGCCAGTAGGCGTTCAGCGGTATGAGCAGAAGGCCGATGATGACGGCGCGCCGGTTGGCCCGGGCGAGCGGAACAGGCGTCTGTCTCAGGTCAGGTGATCGGCCGGGCCGCTCGCCTTGCGTGTCTGTGGCGCTCTGTACGGGCATGAGCAGGCCGGTTCGGTCAGTCCTTGCCGGAGCCCTTCTCCCACACCGCGAACTGCCGGCAGATCGTCCAGTCGTTGGGGATGTAGAAGGGCGTATTTGTCCACCCGGCCCACAGCCACTCGCGGCCCGCGCGCTTCGCCGCCAACGACGTCTCGACGAGAATGCACGTCCCGACACCATGGCCCCTGTGCTCCTCCAGCACGCCCGTCGGCCCGAAAGCGCCGGCGTTGGGCCGATGATAGCGGCCAAAGGACTGCGTCAGGTCCGGATCGTAGTTGGCCCAGCCTATGGCTTCACCATCCTTGAAAGCGATCACCATGTTCGGGCCTTCGTCCCACCCCTCCAAGAACCACCCGGCGGGCAGGTCTTCGGAGCTTTCGGCGGCTTGCGGGAAGCGCTGCAGTACCGGCGCCAGGTCGTCGCTCCACCGCACGACGCGCGCGCCGTAGGCCTCCATCCGCACACTGGCCTGGCGCTGGTAGTCGGTCGGCTTGTAGCCGGGGAGACAGAGCTCCATGTCATCCAGTGTGTGGGTACGCTCGAAGCCCGCCTGGGCGAAGCCGGCGTGGAGGTGCTCGTAGCGCACGTCCGTGCCCGGCGCGAGAGGGTTCGCCCCGAACTCCGACGCGACGATGTGCGTCACGCCCAGGCGCGCGAGTCTCTCCTCCGCCCGCCCCAGCAGATCGGCGGCCTCCGACGCGGACGCCGCGCACACGGCGATGATGTGTCCGCGGCTTCCTCGGCTGGTAGCCGGAACGCCGCACACGAGGCCCGTCACTTCGTCCCCGCGGTGCGCCACCAACAGCACAGCGGCCTCGACGCCGAAGAGGGCACGCTGCAGCTCTGCCTCCGACATGGTGTCATGCACCATCAAGCCGTTCCAGCATCGCGCGATGGCTGGGATGTCGCCCTGTTGGGCGTCGCAGACCTCGGAGGTCATCGGCTGTTGCCTCCTCGTCCCGCTCTGGCAAGCAGGAACGCCGCACACGTCGGGCGGTGCCCGATGGATGATGGCCTCGCGTCTGCGCCCGGTGAAGTGACATTCGGAGCTGCCGCCGGCTTTCCCTACGGAACGCGACGCGAAGGTGCCCCGACCGGCCCGGTGAACCCTCCGGTGGGTTGTGGAACAGACCGGTCTTGCCGGAGGCCATCGTGGTGCTGACAGTCCTGGCTGCTGCCGTCTCCATGGCCGCTCAGCAACCGGCCACCTTCCCCGCGTCGGACGAATGGAACGGCTACCGAGGCAATGCGACGTTGGATGCGCGCTCGTCGCTCCGCGGCCGCATCACGACACCGGCCATCGCGTGGAAGCACTTCGTTGGCGCGATCGATGTCCTCGCGAAGGTGGAGCCGGGGGCGGGTGACAGCGTCGTCACCCTCGACCCGACCCAAGATCCCGGCCGAGCGGCCGAAGCGGCGGACCCGCGGTGGGGCCTCGCGCCGCCGATGGGTGAGGTCGCCGGGCAGGTGCAGGCCATCGGCTCCTCATCCACGGCCGCCTACGCCGACATCCTGCCGGATGTGCCCGGCCTGGAGAAGCTCGAGTTCGAGAGCGGCTTCAACATCCCTACCGTGAACGGCCAGTGGCAGAAGGCTCTTGGACGGTGCTTAGCCTTCCGTGAAGGGCAGTGGCAGCCGGTGTGGCAGACGGAGCCGATCGACATGCTGTTCTCGCCCATGCCCATCGTCGGCGACTTCGACCAGGACGGCCGGTTGGAGGTCGCCATCCTGCCCTGGCATGAGCTACTCGTCCTCGACGCCGCGACGGGGCAGGTGGATGCCCGATGCTCGTTCACCGAGGGGAGGAGCTACGGCTCCTTCGGCGTGTATGACCTCGATGGGGACGGCCTGACGGAGTTCGTCGTGCTCTCGGACTTCGCGAAGCACGTAGACGTACTCGGCTACCGAGATGGAAAGCTCACGCTCCTCTGGCAGCGGAACGTCGAGCTGGACATCTCGAACCCGCAGAAGATCCTGCGCGTCACGCGCGATCCGGTGGCGGACGTGGACGGCGACGGCGTGAAAGAGGTCATCCTCAACCTCCACAACGACACCGGCGATAGCCGATGGCACCTCGTGATTGTCAATGGCCTGACCGGAGAGGTGAAGCTCGATCTGCCGGACGAGCACTTCCTGGACTGGGCGGACGTGAACGGCGACGGGGTCGCGGAGCTGCTGACGGTGCCTACCTCGCTGGAGGCCCGACTTCAGTCGGGCGCCCCAGGCCCGGGCATCCCCGCGTACGGCCCGAGTTTGGTCCGCTCGGCGAAGGGCGGTGGGGCACAGGTACTCGCACGGGTCGATGACGCCGGCTGGCATCCCTGGTCGCCTCCGCAGCCCTCGCACGTGAACACCGGCGCGACGCTCGGCCTGCGAGGCGTGATGCACCGCACGGACGGCGGCGTCTTCCGGGCTGTCCTCAGGTCGCAAACTGACGGTAGCCCAGGAGGGGCCGCATGGGGGGAACCGTCCGCCGCAGGCGGACGGTGGGCCCCCAACCGGCCCCCCGACCAGGACCGGCCTCCGGCGCGCGGTCCGGGGCCCGGGGACCTGCGGGAAGGGGGCCGGTTGGGGGCCCACCTGGCTTCGCCCGGTCCCCCCCACGCGGCCCCTCCTGAGTCCGCGCCATTGGGAGACGGAGACGGTGCACTGCGCGTGGTCGAGTGGCGCGATGGAGGGCTGCACCCCGGAGTGGCAGTGACCGGGCCCGGTCTCGAGGCGGTAGGTCTCGACAGCGGAGGCGCGCTGCTCTTCCGTTGCATGGCCGCGCCCGGTGCCCTACCGGAAGTAAGGGCGACCAACGGCGAAGTGCAGCCCCTCGCCATCCGTCCTCGCGGCACGCCGCTGTCGACACCCGTGGTCGCGATGTCCCCCGATGGCCCGGTCGCCATCGGTCCGGGCGCTGATGACCTGGAGCAGACGGTCGCGTTCCGTCCGCCGCGGGACGGGCGAGAGCCCGAGGAGCTATGGCGCGTCCCCGGCCGGTGCATGGGCGACAACTGGCCGAACGTCTACTCGCCCGTCGCCGCCGCCCTCCGCGGGGACGGCGGGCGGCAGGTCCTCTACAGCACTGCGGCGCCCATCGGCTGCGCGCGACTCGTCGCGATGGAGCTCGATGGTCGGACAGCGTGGACGCACGACTTCCCGGCGATCCCCGGCACACCGCCCATCTGGAACACCGGCGGCCTCATCTTCTGGCAGGTCGGCCACTTCACGGACCGGCAGCGGGAGGATGTGCTGGTCACCGTCCGCCGCTCGATGATGCACAGTGAGGAGGCCTACCTGCTATCCGGGCTCGACGGGCGGGAGCTGTGGCATCGCGCGCGGCAAACCAGCAACCGCGGCGTGGGCGGCACGCCCTTCGCGATCGCGGACTTCGACGGTGACAGCCTGGAGGACGCCTGCTCACTCCACCCGAGCATCTTCTACATCCTCCGCGGTACCACGGGCGAGGACATCGTCGCCATGGACTGCACCTGGGAGCCCGTTCCCGCGAAGCCCGTCTACTGGGGCCTGCCGATCGCCGTGAGCTTGCCGGGAGCGCCCTTGCCGTCCGTGTTCCTCGGGACCGGCCGACGGTCCATGACCGGCCTCCTTCACGCCGACGGCTCCCTTGCGTGGTGGGATGCGCTGGACACCAGTCCGTCCACCCTCCCCGCGATCGGCGACTTCGATGGCGACGGCGCTCTTGAGGCGATGGGCGCCGGCTATGACGACGGCATTCGCTGCTATGGCCTCGCGGACGGCGCCGTGAAGTGGCGGATGTCCAGCCCACTCGCCGGCACTCCCGCCGGCTGCGCGACCGCCGACCTGGACTCCGACGGTCGCGATGAAGCCGTGTTCGCCTGCGGCACGGCGCTCTACTGCATCGGCGTGTCGGGCGACGGTCCATCCGTCGAGTGGCGTCTCGACATGCCCTGCCTGATCGGCCCGCCGGCGATCGCGGATGTCGATGGCAGCGGAATGGCCGCGATGCTCGTCATCGGGCGCGATGGGTATATGTACTGCGTGAAGTGAGCCATGGGGCGTGGGCGAGCGGTCGCTACCGCACGAGGAGGAGGGCCGGGAGCGGGACCGCAACGATCGGCAGGCTCACGGCCGCTTGTGCGTCCGGCCGCGTGATCAGCAAGCCCAGCGGCGCGTTGTTGACATCCTTCCCGATGAAGGCTCGCAGTCCCGCAGTGTCGCGCTCCGGATCGATCGTCCGCGAGTACTTCACCTCGACCGGGATCCGGTGGTCGCCGATGGTCATCACGAAGCCGACCTCGGGTTCGCCTCCCCGCTCCGGCAGATGCGCGACGGACAGGCCAGTGAGCGAGCAGAGGAACGAGCCGACGGTGCTTTCCGCGACGTGCCCGGCTAAGGTGGTGAGATGGGGCGAGCGGTCCAGCGCCTCCGGATCGAGCGGGACTACCTCCTGCAACCAGGCGGCGCGGATGGCGTGGTCGCAGAGGCAGAGCTTGCTCTGGCCACGCCGGCGTCTGAGCCGCATCTCCAGCCGCTCGACCTTTCGCAGGAGTAGGCTGCTGTCCAGGAAGTCGATGTAGTGGTGGATGCGCTGGACGCCCACTGTGGAGTTGAGCGCGCGCCCGGCCTCCTCGGCGAGCCTGGTGAAGCTCGGAGACTGGCCAATGTACCGACACGCCATCCGGAAGACTTCCTCGAGGAGCTGAGGATCGCGCTTGCGGCCCCGCTCACCGACGCGGAGGTCGTGTTCGATCACCCGCCTGACGACCGTCTCGTTGAGCTGCTGGGCGATCTCACTCCACGGGACATCGGGGTGCGCTTGGGCCATCGGATAGCCTCCACGCTCTGAGAACGCGCGGAAGGCACGGCGGACGCCCCCCGACTCACGGTCGGCGTGGCCGACTAGGTCGCGCCAGAAGTCGCCCTCGAGCCACTCATGCCAGTTGTTCTCCTCTTGCCAGGGCGTAAGACCCCCGAGCCCTTGGAATGCCGAGATCTCCGCCAGCCGCAGAGGTCCCACCTCCAGCGAGCGGATCCGGCCTGCGAGGCTATCGCGGCCCCTCTCGATCCGGAGAGCGGAGCTGCCGGTCACCATCACCCGCGCCGTGGCATGATCCACGAGGAACTTGAGCTGGACGTCCCAGCTGTCGAGGTTCTGCACCTCGTCGAGAAAGAGAAATGCGGGCTCGCCGCGGCGCGCGGCTTCGTTGAGAGTGGCGTCCAGAATAGCGGTCTCGAACCATTCGACGAGGCGGAGGATCGGTTCATGGAACTTCGCCCGCGACAGCGATGGAAGCTCGTCGAACCGCACGCGGATGATCCGTTGGGGCGGTACGCCGCCGGCGAGCAGCGACTCGATCAACTGCAACTGGAGGGTCGTTTTCCCGATCTGCCGCGGCCCCCTGACGACAGTGATCGGCGCCAGCGGGCGCTCCAACCGTTGCTGCAGTCTCAGGTAAGGCCAGCGGCGGAATGGAGGCACGATGGGCATGGGCTCGCCAGTCCACCAGGGGTTCTGGCGCTGCAGGTCGCGGACGAGTTCCGCGGGCAGGTTCGTCTCAGGAAACAAGCTGCCTTGGGCCGTCGCTGCACCTCCTTCCGCCGCAACCCGGACACGCCGAGGACGGGCTTCCTGCCGCTTCCGCCCAGAGAGTACCACGTCCTCCACATGGCCGAGCCGATGGGGATGCGCGGCTTCCCCGGATCCCCATCCTGCCTATCCCGTCCATCCTGTTCACGCATCTGGACCGCGGCGTCGCGCCACGAGGAACACGTAGTAGGACTCCAGCTCCCCGGCCGCCATCAGTGCATCCTCGATGTCGAACAGCATCGCGAGCAGGGCGGCCGCCGTCTCGTCATCCTCCCCGAAGTTGGCGGCGATGTCATCGAGTAGGAGCCACAGCAGCCCGCCGCCAAGCGGACGGCGCTCGATGACGTCGAACGTGGACTCCAGAAGGGGCATGATGTCCGCCGAACGAACGGCCTCGCTGGGATCGTCCACCGCCAGCTCCGACCGGGTGAACCGCGGGATCTGCGTCTTGACCAGCGCTTGCCCCTCGGCGCGAAGCCGTCGCAGCCCCATCCGCCGGTGCGCGGCGTCGACGAGCGTACCGTTGTGGAGCTTCCGCCACACGAGGCGGAGCGTGTCGATCGGTCGCCGCTGCGCGCCCGGCCCGACGCGGCCATGGCGCGCGAAGCTGACGCTACGGCGATAGCGCTCCGGGAGCAGCCGTAGCGCCGCGTCTCCGAGCTCCAGCGCGCGAGGAGGCAGCTCGAATCCCGACGGGCCTACATAGTCCTGGACCACCATCAGCCCGTCCGGCTTGAGCGCAAGGCTGATCTGCTCCACCACATGCTCCAGCGCGTGCAGGTGGTGCAGCGCGGCATGGGCGAGGATCAGGTCGTAGGCGCCCTCGGGCAATTCGATGGCGTTCATGTCAGCTGCGCGGTAGTCGACGGGGTAGCCCTGGCGCTCCGCCTCCGCACGCGCGGCCTCAAGCGCGCCCAGCGAGACATCGTAGGCCGTGCAGTGGGCGAACGCGCCGGCCGACGCCAGCTCCCGCTCGCGTTGGCCACGACCGCAGCACAGGCTCAGGCATTCCGGTACCGGCGCGCGGCCCGCGAGGTGCGTCCGGACGACATGCTCCGCCCAACCGACGGCCTCGTCGCCGCTGATCTTCGCGTTCAAGCGGCGCTGGACGGGGGCGAGGTGGTGCCAGCTCAGCCCCCCACCCTCCTCTCTGTCCCGGCAGAGCGCGTCCGCCCAGTGTTCGGCCGTCCGCCGGACGTCGCCCGCGCCCATCTCAGCGCACTCCGCCATCGGGCGCGGGCAGCAGCTCCACGGGAGCGCCGCCGCCACCGGGCAGCAGCCGGCAGCCACTGAACTCGCTGTACACCTCGCCGCCGCGCGTCTGTGTGTAGAGTGTTAGCCGGCTGTAGGTTCCCGCGCCGATGTCGAAGGCCCGTTCCCCCGCTGCCGCAGGCGATGTCTGCCAGCCTGAGGTGAACGTCGGGCCATCCTTGCCACCGGTCATCTCCGCGAAGAACTGCGCCCCCTGGCTTCCGCGCACCGTCACGACCAGGCGGCTCGCCACCGGCACCACGAGCGGCTTCTCAAAGTCCCAGGCCCACCCGCACGAGGCCTCGCCATCCGCGTCGATCGTCATCCGCCACACGCCCTCCGCAGGCACGAAGCTCTGAGCCTTGCCCATGGTGCGGATGCACGTCCAGAACCGGCTGAGCAGCAGCGGCGCCGCCACCTCGTGGATCCGCCGCTTCGCAGGATCGTCCGAGTCGGCGTAGGACCGGAGCACGGCGAGCAGGCCGTTCACCAGTCGCTCCGTCGCCGCGATGTACGCCGCATCCGCAGCCGCCTGCGACTCAGCCGGCAACGCCGGGATCGAGCCTCCGGCAATCCCCTTCCGGCGCTCCGCGAGGGCCTGGCACATCCCAAGCGCTGTCTGTGCATGGGCGACTTCGTAGGCACCCGACAGCCCGGCCGCGGCCATCCCTTGGGTGAAGTCCGCCAGCGGCCTCACGAGGTGGGCCAGCCCCGGCACGTCCGGCGTCGCCTCCGCAGGCACGGCCGCCGGATGCTCCCGCACCGTTGGCAGCGTGGCGCCGCCCAACCCGATGGCGACCTGCGCCACATTCGGGCACGCCTCGTAATGGAGGTGCACGGAGTGAGCGTCGAAGTCCTCCCAGTGCTTCCCGTTGACCGTCACCGACGTGACCCGGCCGCGTCCGGCAACTGCAAGGTAGACCCGCTTCTCGCCGAACCGGACTGGGTCATGCTGCTCCAGTGCTGTGATCGAATGCGGAATGTGCGGCACAAGCGTCAGGCCGTCTGCCCGGTAGAGGTACTCGAACAGCCCGCGCATCGCGCCCGCCGGGCCGCCGAAGCTGTCGTAGACGACGTTGATCGGCTGGGTGGGCTGGTAGACCTCGCGCCCGCAGTCCACCAGCGGGTTGTCGAACCGCCACCGCTCCGCGTAGTCGAGCATCGTCCGCATCGAGCGCCGCACGGCCTCGAAGCTACCCATTCGGTAGTCCGCCATGAGCATCCGCGCCTCGCAGGTCGTCCAATGCCCGCCGTTGACCCAGGTGCCATAGCTCCACAGCCAGTTGCCCGTGGGATCGAGGTACATGTCGTCATACCCGGGGTAGTTCGGGAGGATGAGGTTGTTCGGCCTAAGCTCCGGGATCGATAGCATCTTCGCGTAGATCGCCTTCGCCTGTCGGTCATCCACCACTCGGAAGCAGATGGCGTCATGGTTCGGCGGTGCCTCGAAGTAGCCGTGCTCCTCCGCCCCGAACACGCCGTGCTTCGTCCCATCCGGATCGAGGGAGCGGATGAGGTAGCCCTCGTCCGTCGTGACGAGCTTCAGTCCCTCGCGAGCCGTGTCCCGCCGGTGTGTGAGCACGTCCGCCACATAGGACCGCCCGGCGAGCTTCTCCAGCTCGATGAGCCGGTCTAGCGCGGCGATGTAGGTCACCGAGAGCCCGGTGAGGTACGCCTTGTCAAAACGGTCGTTCCCCCTCGGCCAGCCGGCATAGCTCGGGGCGAGCAGGTTGCCCGCAGGCCCGGCGAGGAAGAGGTCGTTCTCGGGGTCGCGCCGTGACTCGATGAAGTTCGCGGATCGCTCGAGCATCGGGATGTAGTGCTCGATGGCGGCGGCATCGCGACTGATGAGCAGCAGCTCGGACTGCAGCACTACCCCCGCGGCGGTGAACTCCATGCCCCAATCGTGGATGTCCGTCCGCCCGTCGCCCTGCCGGTAGACGATCCACCCCGGCGCCGCCGCGTCGCACAGGCAGCCATCCGGCGCGATCCACCCGTTCACCCCCTCCCGCGAGCCGGTGCCCATCAGGCTGAACCACAGATCCTGAGAGTTCTGGAGGAACGTGGTGTAGGGCTCCTTGAGGAACGGGAGCGCGCAGTATGAGGGGCCGTAGCTGTTCTGGATCCACCACGCGCCCCAGGTGGGCCCCTCGACGAGCCCGTTCCACGTCGGGTTGTAGAGCATCGGCAGGTTCGGCAGCGCCGGATTCGGCTCGAACATCGCCGCCCCCGTGTCGAGCAGCGATAGGAACTCCACATCGCCCGTGCCGGAGAAGTGGTCTCCCTCATAGATGGCAGCCACCGGCGCACTCACGCCGGCCAGCAGCGATAGCGTCGGTACGAGCAACGGCATCGTCATCGCCTCCATAGTCTGACCAGCCATTCGCCTGAATGGCGGGATGCTCCTCGCGTCGGTCGGAACGCGCGCCGGGTCTGCCGGCCGCGGGTTCTTCCGTTCTCCCGCCGACGGGCCGCATGGAAGGGGCCCGCGAAGCGAGCGGAAAACGGGGACTGTCCCGGCGCGGTGGAGGAGTGGTGGTCGTGGACTGTCCCCGCTTTCCGCGGGAGGCGGCAGGGGCAGCGAGTCACGCCTCGCCGTGCCGACCGGGGGCGTAGAGCACGGCCGGCGCCGCGCCTCGCACCAGCCACACTCCGCGTGGCGCGGGCCGCCGTGCCCGCGACGGGCTGCCGCCGCCGGCCGGTGCATTGGACCTCCGCCCACCACCAGCCACGCTCCTGTAGGACCGGACCCCCCGCGGCGGCCACGGCAACCCGCCGTCCAGCGACCCCTCGCCTTCGTCCCGGGGAGGCAACAGGCCATCCGCACTCCAGGGCCGGTTCGCTCGGGAAGGGGCTTGGCCGTCCGTCGCGGAAACGGCCACCAGCTAACACCGGACGGGGGCTGTCGTGGACCACGATCAACGAGGAGTCCGGAGGTGGTGGACATGCTAACGATCGGGTCGGCTCAGCCCGGTGCTTGGCAGGGGTCCGGCCTGCTTGGCGTAAGCCTTGCACTGTGTCAGCTTCTGGCGATGCATTCAGCGCACGCCGATGTCCCTGTGGTGCGCGAAGGCAAGCCTATGGCCCGCGTCGTGCTCGGCACTGACGCGACACCAACAGAGGCTCATGCCGCCGACGAGCTCTGCTCCTACGTCGCGCGCATGACGGGGGCGCGGCTGCTTGTGGAGCGCGACGGCTCGGGGCCGGGAGGGACCGCACCGCTCATCCTGATCGGCCGTCCCGAGACGAACGAGGCCATCGCCCGCCTCGTCGAGTCCGGCGCAATCCCCTCGCCTACCGAGGAGCGACTGGGCGGCGATGGGTTCATGATCCGCACTGTCGACCAAGCCAAGCCCCCCTGTCTGGTCCTCTGCGGCCGGCGCGACCGGGGGACCCTCTACGCGGTCTACCATCTCCTGGGCGAGGTCTTTGGCGTCGGCTTCTTCTGGGACGGTGAGCAAGTCCCGTCCGCAAGGTCGTTGGGCGTGCCGAGCATGTCTCTTGATGAATTCCCTCGTTTCGCAGAGCGGTTCGTCATCGGCCCATGCGGATGCGGAGGCACCTACAACTTCGGCACGCACTGGGGATGGCGGCGCTGGCAGCGGTATCTGGACTGGGTCGCGAAGACGAAGTTCAACACCGTGCTCTGCACAAGCCCCGGCGCGGAGGTCATCCAGCGGCGGGTGGATGAGCGCATGAACGTTCCCACGAGCGCCGAGACTGCGCAGGACAGAGAGCGATGCGCGCTGGCGCACCGGATCGCCGACTACATGCGCCGGCTCGATCTCGTTCGGATCACCCCGATCCCCGGGCCGTCCGTCAGTGATGCCTTCCGCGAGGCCCATCCTGGAGCACGGTACTTCAAGCAGGGATGGCTGGACCTGGCGGCGCCGGGCTGGACGCTTCATCCGGCCGACCCCCTGTTCGCCGAGCGGATCCGCACCTTCATCGAAGAGTACACGAAGGAGTACGGCACAGATCACTGCTACTACGGCCCGGACCCCTTCCCAGAGGCGCATTTCGAGACGACCGATGAGGAACGAGGCGATATCCAGGCTTCGCTCTCTGCCGGCGTGATGAAGAGCATCAAAGCGGCGGACCCGGAGGGCCGATGGCATGTGAGTGGCTGGGCATTCGTCTTCGACACGGGCTTCTGGCCGGCCGAGACCATGCAGCGGTTCCTCGAGGGCCTTGGTCCCGGCGACGCGCTGATCTGGGACCTCTGGTGCGAGGCCCATCCCGTCTACAACCAGGAGCGAGCCGGCTACTTCCGCGGGGCGGATTGGGCGTTCTGCGTGCTCCACGAGTTCGGCGGCAATGACAACCTGCGGGGCGATCTGGACGACCTGGTATCGCGGGTGAAGGCTGCGGCTGACGACGAGCACGCCCAACGCCTCGTGGGGTTTGGCCTCACGAGCGAGTGCTTCGGGTACAATGCCTGCTACTACGACCTCCTGGCTCGGCTCGCCTGGCAGCCGCGAGACATCGGGGTGCCGCGCTTCCTGGACGACTACGCGCTGCGCCGGTACGGCCCGTCCGTCGCCCGCGAGGCCCGACCAGACCTGGATGCCCTGCACTCAACCGTGCTGGGGCCGGCTCCCGGCTCAGAGGCCCGGTACCAGCACCGGCTCTATCCCGGTGACATGGGCGATGCGCCTTCTCCCGATCAGTCGCTGCGCGCGGCAGACGGGCTCCGCACGGCACTGCGAGGGCTCCTTCGCGCCGCCAGGAGGTCGCCGGCGACCGACACGCCTCTGCAGCACGACGTCGTCGACATCGCCCGGCAGTACGTGACGGAGCTCTTCAGCCTACACCTCCGGGCGCTGAATGATGCATTCGGCCAGCGCGACCTGGAGTCTCTCCGGGCCCACGTCCAGACTCTGAGGAGCCTTCTGCGCATGCAAGAGACCATCCTGGCCACGGACCGGCGCTACCGCTTGGCCGACATCGCCGACGGGCTTAGGTCAGACGAACCACCGCCGGGGGACATCAGCCGATGGCTCCGGGATGACGGCCTCACCTTCGCTGTCGCCATCCCCGGCATCATCGACTACCAGAGCAAGGACATCGACGAGCTTTTGCGGTACTACTACCGACCGCGCACCGAAGCGTTCCTCGGCGCTCTTGAGCAGGCTCTGGCGGCGGGCGAGCGCACGGTGCCCAACGACGCCCTGGATGAAGCGTACCGCGGCATCGAGCTCGCGTGGGTGCAGAATGGGCCTCCCGCACCTCCTGCACCGCTGTCCGGCAAGCGGCCGTCAGACACGATCGCCGCGGTCCTGTCGCGACTGGAGGAGCAGCAGTGCCTTGAGACCGTCCGCGCGCTGTTCGCACCCCGTACCGAGCTCGTGAACGGCGACTTCGCCCTCGGGCTCAGGGGATGGTCGGTCGTGTGCCGCGACTCGGCCCAGGCGGACGTCGCCGAGCAGCCCGGCGGAGGCAGCCAGGTCCTCCGGATCACGCTGCCGGCGGCTGACGGGTACAAGACGTGCCGGCTATCGCAGACCGTGCAGGTCGCCGGGCCGTTCGAGGTGACCCTCCGGTACTACCTGGAAGAGTGCTCGGCGACGGCGAACATCAACCTGCGGATCGACGGGTTCAACAGCCAGGGCGAGAAGAGGGTGCAGGCCGTCTACCACTGGGGCGGCGCGAACTGGGACCACTGGAACCGTCCCCCACAAGAGACGGGCGGCTTCTGGTCGATCAAGAAGGAGGAACCGAGCGAGCCGGGTCGTTGGCACGATCTGCGTGTTGACGTTGCGGACGATGTCGACGCGGCGCACGGCCCCGGCACGTGGGCCGCGCAGAGCGTGACGCACGTCGAGGTGACCATCGGGGCCTGGACCCTCGAGCGCGACGCCAACCACATCACCGGCTTCGTCGACGACGTCGTCATCGGGGGGAAAACCGGGGACAGCTACCGATTTCCCCGGTAAGTCCGCAACCAGCACTGCCCTTCTCCGCGAAATCGGTAGCTGTCCCCGGTTTTCCCCATCACGTTGCCTCCGCGGCTGCGAGCCCCTACTGTTGCGTCCGGACCGTGACCAGCCGGCGAGCATCCTCGCCCGCGCGGTCGAGGTAGGTGCCGGGCTCGTCAGCACTGAGTCGCAGGCTCGGCGCGGCGGAGGCGTCCAGGTCGAGCGACGCCGTCAGACTGCAGACCGAGCCGTCCCACACCCAGTCCTTCTCATCGGTGTCGATCTCGATCCAGTACTCAAGAGTGAGCCACTGGGTCCTCGGGAGGGTGTCGGGCAGGCGGAAGCGCTCGCGCTCCACCCAGCCGAATGTGTCCACACTCTCCGCCTCGTATCGCTCGCCGCCGGCGGTCACGGTGACGCCCCAGTGGGTATGAGGCCCTTTGCGCCCCTGCAGCATCAGCCGCGCGCCGACGATGGGGTATGGCGACCCGATGTCGAACCGGATCGTGCCGCGCTCCTTGGGCCGCTCCAGCATGAGCACCGCATACTCCGGCTCCCATCGCAAGTTCGAGAGCGAGGCGCCGCGGGCCGCATAGTCGGCGAACCGCTTCTCGCGCGACGGCGCCGCGAACTGGAGGCCGCCCGTTCGACCCGGCTCGGCCCATGCGCGCCCCGCCGGCGGAATGCGGTAAGGAAGTCGCAGCTCACTGCCCCCCGAGCAGAGCCGCGCGCCTAACAGGGGCTCGCTGGTTTCGGCGGCCTCCACTTCAAACCGCTCGACCCGGCCCTCGGCCGGTACCCTGGCGGTATCCAGCCCCCCCAGGACGAACGCGGTCTCCCCGCCGGCAGGAAAACCGGGGACAGCCACCGACTTCGGTGGGAATGGTCCCTGGTAGGATGGCGGCTCGCGTGCGAAATCGGTGGCTGTCCCCGGTTTTCCTGCCCCGCGCCGCGCGAAGGCAAGCCACTGGACCTCGACGGGCTCATCGGTATCCCCCGCCAGCAGCACACCGGCCGATGCCAGCCCGGACACATCCACCCCATGGTCGGCGAAGCGCGACAGGCGTAGCGTAAGCTCCCACGCCAGCGCGTGTGCTCGGCCGGACAGGTCGCGCAACTCCACGAGGGCGTCGTCTGTGGCGCCGGTGAGGGAACACGCGATGAGATCGTAGCCGGACGCGTCCAGTCCCCCCAGGTCCGTGCGCCACCCGCGTCGCTCGCCCGGCGCCCCCTCGCCCTGCGGCATCACGCGAAGCCCACCCCCTCTCCCGCTGGGAGAGGGCTGGGGTGAGGGACCTGGCTCCATGGCCGGCGCATGCTCCGGCAGGAGTGCCAACTGCACGCGGCCCGTCCCATGCGTCGAGTACGCCTCGTGTTCGCCGCCAAGGTGGTTGAGGAGCCGGCCACCATCGGAGAGGTCTGCCTCAGAGAAGTCGTCGATGACGAGTGCATCGTCGGCGCCATGGTAGGCGCTCCAGAATGTGTGGAACAGGGGAGCCTTGCGGCCGCCATACCACTTCGCGTCCACCAGCCCGCATTCGCGCCCGCTCAGGAGCCACCACACGACGTAGGGCGTCCCCCATGCGCGCGCCTCGCCTAACACCTGGCGCGCCACGTCCACGTAGGCCTGTCCCGCGTGGAACGAGTCGTTGACCCCGCACTCCCCAAGCATGATGTTGCGGGCGCCGAAGATGTCACTATCGGGAGCCTGGCTCGCAAGATAGTCCTGCGCCGAGCCCAGCGAGCGGCGCGGCGCCGGTGGGATGTCCTCCCACGAGGAGAATGAGTAGAGGTCAGCGCTCGTCCTCGGGAAGAGCGCGTTCGCCATGCTCACCTCCTGCGTGAAGAGCTTGTCCGGCGGCACAAGGGAGATGCCGTCATGGTTGCACTCGATCATCTCCAGCACACGCACGTCGGAAGTCCCACCCTCGCGGCCCAGGCCGATCCCCTCGTGGCGCGCGCGGCACCAGGCGACGGCGGCATCGCCCACCATCAGCGCGTTGTCGCCCTCCCAGAAGCCCAGGATGAACGTCTTGCCCGTGCCGGCGTACTGCTCCCGCAGGTAGCGAGTGAACGCCTCGTAGTCGCTCCGCGTGCGGGCGAAGCCGTCGGGCTCGTTGGGATCCCAGCGTGACATGGTCAGGATGAGGGTGTCGAACAGGCCGAACGTCTTCCCATAGTCCGGCGTGCGTGCGAGGGCGACGAAGTCCGTCTGCCCCAGCTGGTGGGGTTCGTAGATCACGCGGACTATCCGCGTTCCCAACTCCGCCGCGATGTCGGCCTGCTCCCCAACCGTGTAGTCGTACCCCGGCAGGTCGAAGCCCGGCCAGATGTACACCCCAACCTGCTCGCGGATCCAGGCCGCCTCATCGGCGCCTAGTGGAACGGGTGACGCGTGGGCCGCGCCTACGCTCGCCAGACCCGCGGCGAGGAGGAGGAAGCTCGAGTGCAAGGATACCGACGCTACGCTGGAGGTCGATGCAGACGGTCGGTGCACGGTTCGCCTCTATCCGGCAGGCCATGAGCGACCTGCAGCAGTCGCACCGGTTCGCCGGAAGCCCCCTGGGTACCCTGCAGCACCTCAAGGAGCGCCGGCCTGGGCTGCGGTCTAGCGCCCTACCGATCGTCTCAGAATGGGGCGACGCGGAGAGGATGAGGCGGACGCAGGCGGAAAGGTACGCAGGTCCCTGGACAGTGGAGTGGGCCGGGCAGTGTCCTCGGCCCAGGCAGATGGTGGCCCGCGCGAGCTTGCCGGGCTGTTAGGCGCGGGGCGACAACCAACAGGGGGCGGTCTCCATGCTGCGAGCGCGTGCCATGGGCGCGATGGCGTTGGTTGTGTGTCTTCTCGCTTGCTGCTCGTGCCGTCGTCCCAGCGGCCACGGCGTGCCCTCCCTCGCCTACATCAGCGCGTTGACCGACAATTGGCGACTGTGCGTGATCAACGTTGATGGCACGGGGCGCTGGGAGTTCCCGAGCGACCATCCACTGGCGGACTCCTCGTTGCCGGTCTGGTCCCCCGACGGCCGTTGCCTTGCTGTTGTCATGGGGAGGATGGCCGGGAGTGCCCCCCCAACGGCGGACGCGATCTGCCTTGTCGAGCCGTACCATGACACGTACACCAGAATCTACATCGAGACCGATACGGAGCGCACGATCGATGACGTTGCGTGGGCGCCCGACGGCGATAGGCTGGGATTTGGGTCCGCGCCGTCCGCCATCTACCTTCATCCCCCGCCGGGTGGCCAGCGGGGGTACGAGGTATGGGTTGTCGGCTCCGATGGCGCGAGCCCGACCCGCATCTCCGCGGTGGGAATGGGGGCCGGCTCGCCTGTGTGGTCGCCCGACGGGAAGTGGATCGCCTATGGGGAGTGGCGGCAGGGGAAGGATCCCTATGAGGGGCTGTCGCGGACCCGCGAGATCGTGGTCGCCGAGACCGGTACCTGGGACTATGCTAAGACCATTCGCGGGTTCCCCCACCTCCGGCTCCGCGCCTGGTCGCCGGCGCCGGCTGGCTACCAGGTGGCACTCGTTGCGGAGGAGTCCCACAGGGCTACCTTCGTCTATGGGATCTTCGTCGCCGACATTGCGGCAGGAGCGATCCGCCGGCTGGCGAAGGACCATGAGCTCGGATATGGACCGCAGTGGTCACCGGACGGCGCCAAGCTGGCCTTCACCGCCGACAGGGACGGAAGGGCCCAGCTAGCGGTGATCGGGAGCGACGGCGAGGGCGAGGCACTTCTCACGGAGAGCGCGTCGAACGACATGTCTCCGAGTTGGTCGCCGGATGGGAGCCAGATCGCCTTCCTCAGCGATCGGGCAGGCGCGAAACAGGTATTCGTGCTCGATGTGCTGTCCGGCGAAGTCCGGCAGGTGACAGACGAGCCTGGCGACGGCGTGGCGCTACGGCCGCCCCAGTGGCGGCCACGGGCCTCCTGACCGGGGTCTAGGTTGCTCGCGCGTGTGGGCCAGCCGCAGGCGGCGCCGGGCCGGGTCGTCAAGAAGCGACGACGCGGCCCCTCCATAGCTCTTGGGCTACGCGATCTCCGTGAAGCGAGAGAAGTCCACGAGCCCCTCGACAGGCCGGCCGGCGAAGTGGTCGCGAAGCGCCTGGAGCGCCCAAGCGCCGATGCGGTGGTAACCGTAGTTCCCGGTACCGCTGACGTGGGGCGTGATGTAGACATTGGGTAGCCGGCGCAGCTCGCTGTCCTTTGCCGGGGGCTCGGGATCGGTAACATCGAGCGTCACATAGATCTCTCGCCACCGGCACTCCGCGATGAGCGCCGCCTCGTCGATCACCGAGCCGCGCGAGGTGTTCACCAGTGTTGCACCGTCCCGGAGGAGGCGGAGCTGCCTCTCCCCGATGATATGCTTCGTGGCTGGGATCGAGGGCGCGTGCACGGTGACCATGTCTGATCGAGCGAAGAGGTCGTCCAGCTCCACGCGTTCAACTCCTAGTTCGGCGACCCGGGCATCGCCGATGCACGGGTCATACAGCAGGATGCGTGTATCGAAGGGCTTCAACAGCCGGATCGTCTCGACGCCCACCTTGGAGGCGGAGACGACGCCGACCGTGGCGCCGGCGAGGAACTGCCCGTTGCTTCGCACGCCCTCCGCGACCCAGGCGCCGCCCCGAACGCTCTCGATGTGCTCGACCCACCGCCGGCTCGTCATCAGCAGCAGGCCGATCGTTGACTCCGCCACATTCAGCGCGATGGCGCCGTTTGCGCTGAACACGACGATGCCGCGCGGTACCACGCAGCGCTCGACCACCTCGTCGGTCAGGATGGCCCGCACCGTGCCGGCGGTGTGCGCGATGATGGACAGCGAACCGGCGGCTTCGAAAACGGCCTCCGTGAGCTGGGGAGACCCCCAGCCGGTGATGAGGGCGTCATGACCCGGGACTGCCGCAGCGATCCCCTCGGCCGTCATGGACCGGTCGAGCAAGTTCTCGCTTACCGCGAACTCGGTGGTGAGCGCGCGGTAGTCCTCAGGGCGGAACACGAGCGCCGTGTGGGCGCGAACCGGTGTATACAGAGCCTTCGGCATAGCGGTCGTCCTCTCACTGGATCTGAAGCAGAGGCCACTTCCGGGAAGGCGCTGCGGGCACCTGTCCCGTCGCGCGCACTAGAGGGTCACAAGGGGCGCGCCTGGTCCCACCTGGTCCACGCCAAGGTGGGCGCTGATGGTCGCGGCGACATCGGCGAAGGTACGTCGCGTGCCGAGCGGCTGACTGAGGCGGCGCTCGGCGTCGATGACGAGGACTGGCACGTACTCGCGCGTGTGGTCCGTGCTCGGGGAGGTCGGGTCGCAGCCGTGGTCCGCGGTGATGACTAGCAGGTCGCCCGATCGCAGGGCCGCCAGCAGGGAGGGAAGCGCCTCGTCGAACTCGACCAGCGCCCGTGCGAACCCGCGCGGGTCATTCCGATGGCCATAGAGGCTGTCGGTGTCGTTGAGGTTCGCGAAGACGACTCCCGCGAACTCGGTCGCCAGCAGGCCGTGTATCGCGTGCACGCCTTCGCTGTTGCTCACCGTGTGGCGACAGTCGGTGAACCCGCGGCCGGCGAAGATGTCGCGGACTTTGCCCACCCCGTGGACTTCCAGGCCCGCGGCGAGGCAGACGTCGAGCTGGGTCGCCGCCGGCGGTGGCAGAGCGAAGTCCTTCCGGCCGTCCGTGCGCACGAAGCTCCCCGGTGCCCCGACGAACGGCCGAGCGATGACCCGCGCCATCGCCTGCTCTCCCTGGAGCATCGCTCGAGCGATCGCGCACCAGTCGTAGAGCAGTGCGCGCGGGACGACATCCTCGTGGCACGCAATCTGGAACACGGAGTCCGCGGAGGTGTAAACGATGGGGCGGCCGGTTCGCAGGTGCTCCTCGCCCAGCTCCGCGATTATCGCCGTGCCCGATGCAGGCTGTCCGCCAAGCACCTCGCGGCCGATGGCATCGGCGAAGGCGCGCAGCATCTCCTCGGGAAGCCCGTCTGCGTAGGTGGGGAACGGCCGGTCGGTGATGAGGCCGAACAGCTCCCAGTGCCCGGTGGTCGTGTCCTTGCCCGCGGAAAGCTCGGCCATCATGCCGTGGGCGGCTCCGGGGGATGGGGCTCGCGCCACACGCGGCAGGTCCACGACATTGCCCAAGCCGAGGGCGGCGAGGTTCGGCAGGGAGACCTCGGGAGCCGCCTGCAGCGCGTGCGCGAGTGTGTGGCTTCCGCGGTCGCCGTACCTTCCGGCATCCGGCAGCTCGCCCACGCCGACACCGTCAAGGACGATGACGATGACCCGCCGGCTAGGCATCACGCGTGCCCCGGCGGCTCTGGGGCGCCGCCTCTGCCAGCCGCTCCTTCGCCAGCTCCAGGTGCGTTCGCACCTCAATGTTGCCCGGCATGGCGCGGTAGGCGGATTCGAGTTGCTCCACCGCCTCCACATAGCGCCCCTCCCGGTAGTAGACCCACCCCAGGGAGTCGCGGTAGACGGCCTCCTCCCGGGCCACGTCCGGGAGCAGTACGCGCGCCCCGAAGGGCGACGGCCGGCGCTGCACGATGTCCAGCGCCCGGAGAATGAGGGTCTCGGCTTCGTCCAGGCGCGTGTCCAGCTCGGCCATCATGTAGCCGAGAGCGTTGTAGGCTGTCGGGTCGTCGGGGTAGCGGTGGATGGCCTCGCGGAAAAATGGTTCCGCTCGGTCCAGGTCGCCAAGCTGGTAGGCGCAGTTGCCGGCAGCGATCAGCATCCCCAGAGAGGGATCGTTTGCGACCAGCACATCGTAGACGTCGAGGGCGGCGTCGAACATCCGGGCTCGTTCGTAGGCCTGGATGACCTGGCGGGGCATGTTCATCTTCGGGGGGGCATACTGAATCGCGGTGTTGAAGCGGATCGACGAGAGGAGGCGCCGCGTCCCGGGCGTGAGGCTCGGGTCGTCGAGCACGACCACCCCGTCCCCGTAGGCCGCTGCCGCGCGAAACGCGGAGGCGACGCTACGCCCCTCCATCACCTGGAAGACGACCAGGCCCGACAGGCACGCGGTGACCACCATGTAGAACGGCAAGTGCCTTCGCATCGACGTGCCGACAACACTTCCCACGGAGCGCGCGGCCTAGCCGTGCGCTTGGCGTTAGAACGGCGGCTCGTGCACGGACAGCGGCGTCCGGTGGAACCCGTTGAGCATGTTCGTCTCGATGCACTTCCCCGTGCCGAGGACCACGCACGTCAGCGGGTCGTTCGCGATGAGGACATGGATGCCCGTCTCCGCCTGGATCAGCTCATCGATGCCGCGGAGCAACGCGCCGCCGCCGGCCAACACGATCCCATGCCGCATGATGTCCGCGGCCAGCTCCGGCGGCGTATTCTCCAGCGCCACCCGCACGGTCTCTATGATCGCGGACAGCGGCTCGAGAATCGCTTCCCGCACGTGGTGCGAGTTCATGGAGATGCTGCGCGGCAGCCCCGTGACCACATCGACGCCCTTGACCTCGACCTCGTACGTCTCCGGCAGCGGGTAGGCACACCCGACGGCGATCTTCACGTCTTCGGCGGTCCGCTCGCCGATCAGCAACCCCGCCTCGCGGCGCACGTAGGCCACGATCGCCTCGTCCAGCTCATCGCCCCCAACGCGGAGCGACTGGTGGAACACGATCCCCCCCAGCGAGATGACCGCCACCTCCGTCGTCCCGCCGCCGATGTCCACTATCATGCTACCGACTGCTTCCTCGACAGGCATCCCCGCGCCGATGGCGGCCGCCATCGGCTCCTCGATCACCGCCGCGTGCCGCGCCCCGGCGTGGAGCGCAGCCTCCAGCACGGCGCGCTGCTCCACCTCCGTGACGCCCGAGGGGATCCCGATCAGCACGCGCGGATACGCGAGCATCCGGCGCTCCTGGATCTTCCGGATGAAGTATGAGAGCATGGCCTGGGTCACATCAAAGTCGGCGATGACCCCGTCCTTGAGTGGCCGGATGGCGATGACATTCCCCGGCGTCCGCCCCAGCATCCGTTTGGCGTCCGACCCCACCGCGACGACGCGCCGTGTCTCGCGCTCCATGGCGACGACCGAGGGCTCGCAGAGCACGACCCCCTGCCCTTTGGCGTACACGAGGGTGTTGGCGGTCCCCAGGTCGATGCCGAGGTCGCGCGAGAAGCGGGAGAACAGCCCGCGCATCTTCAGCAGTATCGATCCGCCAAACATGCCGTCCACTCTCCCGAACGCACCACCGTGGCTGTGCGCGTACGAAGGGCTGATACCCATGCTGATATGCTACCCCGACTCAGTAGCGCGCGGCTTAGCCGTGCGCGAGGAGATCGATCCCGTAGAGCGACAGCAGGCGGGCCAGTTGGAAGACGGGCAGGCCGACCACGTTGAGGTAGCATCCCTGAATGGATTCGACCAGGAGGCAGCCGTAACCTTGTATTCCATAGGCTCCCGCTTTGTCAAGCGACTCCCCTTTTCCAACGTACGCCGCCGCCCGCTCGCGGTCCAGCGGCCCGAAACGAACGCACGTTCGCTCGCACTCCAGTGCGAGCCCCGCTTCCAGGCACGGTCGAGGCTCTGCCGAGCCCAGCATCGGGCGCAGTCTCTCCATGTCCGCCGCTCGCGCATCCACCGCACAGATCGCGGTGAGCACCTCGTGCTCCCTACCACCCAGGCGGAGGAGCATCGCGATGGCCTCTTCGGTATCCTGAGGCTTCCCCAGCGCATCGCCATCCACGACCACGGCTGTATCGAAACCAAGCACAACGGCCTCGTGTTCGGTGCGTGCTACGTCCAGCGCCTTTCCCAGGGCGGAGCGAAGCACCATCGTCTCGGGGTCCGATGGGGGCAGTGAGTGCTCGTCGAAGATCGAAGCGCGCACCTCGAATGGGATGCCCAGATGGTCGAGGATGTCTCGCCGCCGGGGCGATGCCGAGGCCAGAACGATCCGTCGCATAGCCTAGTGGTCTCCGTTCCCGCCCGCCCCCGGACAGCCCGAGCGGAAAACGGGGACTGTCCCGGCGGGGTGGGGCCGTGGTGGTCGTGGACTGTCCCCGCTTTCCGCGGCGGGGAGGCAGTGGGCGGAGGACCATTGTACCGCCTCAGCCTTCCCCGCGGAGGGGCCGCGCGCAGGCAAGGTCTATGCTACCGAGCCGCAGGGATAGCCCGCCTGGCAAATGGGGGAAAACGGGGCCGGAGCCCTTCTGCCCGGCGTGGCTCGCGTCGGGCGGTGGCGCATCGTGGGAAAAGGGGCTCCGTCCCCATTTCCCCGCTCACGGTACGGTGGCCGTTGGCCGAGCGGCCGCGGCGGCGTCGAGGGCTGACGCGATCCGTCCCTCGGCCCAGCGGAGCCAGAGGTCGGGCGACGGCGCCGTTGGGAGCGACTGTCGCATCTCCTCCGTCATCGCCACTCCCGGCGCCACCAACGCCAGGCGAGCAAGGAAGCCGAACAGCCCAAGCTGCCAGCCCGCCTCCCATTCGGCGCCACGTCCCGCACAGCCAATGTGGTCCTTCGACCGCCCCAACCGGATGTCCCACCAGATCCCGCGTCGCAGGCAGATGGGGCAGCGGGTGAAGATGGTCGCCAGGGAGCGCTGACCGACCTGGACAACTGGGGCGACAGCCACGAACACGATCATGAGGAGGCCGGCGACCAGCCCTGCGGCCAGTGTCTCGCCCCGCAGAGCTATGCCCATGGAAAGGGCCACGGCAGCCCCCGCGACGCACCACGACAGCGCCCCCCATAGGGCAGGCACCGCCCAGCTTGCGTTCTTGTGGGCCGCGGCCGCGTGCGTAGCGGCGCACTGCCCGTTCGCGACGCCGAGAGCTGCGCCTTGAGCACCCGCGGCCGCCGTCCTCTCCGCGAGCGCGTCCAACTCAGCCGTCAGACGCGCGCGGATCCAGGCCTGCCACCGGCCCGCACGCCGGAGCCTCGTGACGACCGGCCGCAAGTCATCGCCAAGCGACTTCCCTCCTTCCAGGACCCGCAACCAGTCCCACGTGCCGAGAGCCCCGGTGAACCAGCCCAGCGCCCAGCGGGCGCCGCACGCCGGACACTCGACTCGGCTGACCGCCCCCCAGCGCAAGCCCCAGAGCAGCGGGCGGCTGAGGCAGAACGGACAGCGCCCGAGTACGCGGCCGAGCCCCTCGTTCCCCGCCGCAACCGCTTCGGCCATCGCGGCCGATACGAGCCCCACGGCCGCTGCTGTCATGCCCCATGGGCTCTCCGTCAGCAGACCGGCACTCAGGGCGCACCCAGCCACAGCCGTGGCTACCGGCACCCAAGCGATGAGGCGGGGCCGGACTGTGACGACCCGAGCGCGGACACGTGCACCAGGCACCCGCGTGAGGGAGCCAAGAGCTAGGACGGCCGCACTCAGCCCCATGCCTGTGCGGAAGCCGCTGCGGCGCGCGCTAGGCGATGACGTGAGCGCCCTTAGCCCGACAAGGGCCATCACGAGCACCATCGCGGCGAACACCGCGCTGCTCATCGGCGTACGAACAGAGGCGTGTCGCGTCATCGCTCCACATCCCCCTTGCCATGCGCTCCTCGCCGCAACGCTGTCAGGGAGCCCTCATCGATCTGTAGGGTCGGCTCCCACATCAGGGACCACCTCCGCCGACACCTGCAGTTCCCCCGGCAACCTTCACCACCCCTCGATGGCGCCAGCTCGACGCACATGCCGAGGTCGCCACGTCCTCTGCCCGAAGTGGCATGAAAGTCGGGGTCGTCGTGCACACGAACTCACAGGCGACCCAGACAGTCGCTGCGCCCACCCCCCAGCCTCCCAGGAATGCCGCGAAACACCCCTTAACGCAGAGGAAGAGGCCCGGATCCTCCATGCACATGTCATACAGGGACCCAATCGGGATGGGGATCGGCAAAGGGGAGACCGAGGAGGCATACACGCAGAAGAGGTGCCGCCAGTGGGCGCGCATCCAGTCGCGCATACCGCGCCCGCTGGCGTCCGGGAGCAGCGTGGGCCGAGACCTCGCGTACGCATAGCGCGGCTCCTCGACCACCGGGTCCACACTCAACCAGCTCCCCGTGCTCGGCCGGAGCCAGCGGGCTCGCACGTAGTCGAGAGCGAGCGACGGCTCGGCGTAGTAGCCAAGCGCCCC
>Ga0315288_10001002_pt1 | contig 35915 bp, 28 predicted proteins | sample YL17G11_20_MG_FD_203454 | JGI IMG/M metagenome (GOLD analysis project Ga0315288, IMG submission 203454) | Sediment microbial communities from Yellowstone Lake, YNP, Wyoming, USA - YL17G11_20 | ecosystem: Environmental > Aquatic > Freshwater > Lake > Sediment | place: USA: Wyoming | collected...
GAAGAATATGGAGCTGAAGGGCGAAAAATTGGAATTCCCGGAAGGTTCGAATATTATCCTCGGACAGACTCATTTCATCAAGACGGTCGAGGATCTTTACGAGATCATGGTCAATGCTCTGCCGAAGTCCCGTTTTGGGATCGCCTTCTGCGAGGCTTCCGGAGCTTGCCTGATCCGGTGCGAGGGGAATGACGAAGAATTGAAGAAGGTGGCTGTACGGAATGCCCAGGCGATCGCCGCTGGACATACCTTTGTGATGGTTCTCATCGACGCGTACCCGATCAATGTTTTGAACGCCATCAAGAACTGCCCGGAGGTCTGCTCCATCTTCTGTGCTACCGCCAACCCGGTCGAAGTGATCGTGGCCGAATCCACACAGGGCCGGGGAATCCTCGGGGTCATCGATGGCTCCTCCCCCAAAGGGGTGGAAGACGGGGCCGGAGTCAAGTGGAGAAAAGACCTACTGCGCAAGATCGGGTATAAACTCTCCTGATCCATTTTAGTCCGGACAGGCCTGCACGTTTTTCAACTTGGATTTGGCTGGTCCAGTATCGACGGCCTACGGGTGCGGGGCAACTACCCGACGATGCGGGGGGTGGTGCCCCCGCCATCGAACTGGGGATCAACTATTGTTAATCAGGAAATGAACAGATATAACGGACCAACTGGAGGGTCGAAAGATGGTGCCAGAGGTTCTTGCCTATTTGACGGATTTAGAAGAACTGCGGGATCAGGTCAAAAACCTTCTGGAAGGATTACCCCAAGAAGCACTGGATTGGCGCCCGGTTGAGGGAGAGGGTGAACTCGCAACCAATTCCTTGACGGCGATGGTGGTTCATCTTGCCGGTTCCGAAACCTTTTGGATGAAAGAGATCATCGGCGGGAAGAAAATCGTCCGGGACCGGGAGGCGGAATTTGTGACCAAGGGAGTAAGCCTCTTGGAATTGGGGGCAAAGTTAGAAACAGTGGCCAAGGTGACCGCGGGAATCCTTTCCGCCCTGACTGAGAAACAGTTAGAAGAACTCAGGAAATGGAGAGACCGATCGGTAAGCGTGCGCTGGTGTATTCTGCATGTCGTCGAGCATATCGCCCAGCACCTCGGCCACATGCAGCTCACCCGTCAACTCTGGCTGGCTAAATTCCGGAAATAATAAGATCATCTCCGCCAATTTGCCTCCTCTGAAGCCTCCTCATATTGCCTGGTCATTTTTTCTTGACCCACAGCCCCATTTTTCGAACCGGGTAGGTTACTTTTTGATCCCGCCTCGCCCCTCTCTCATTCTCTCGTTCGGAATCCATCGATCGAAGGGAATGGTTCAAGATACTGAAAGATGAAAGGGAGGAAAGGCTCTCCCCCCCGCGGTTGATTTGATGAATCATAAATGTTATTATTATCTTTATTCGAATAAGGTTCCTTCCACCCACCCGCCTTATTCCTCTCTATGGAAGAGGCTAGAAATGAGCATCTATGGAGATCGGAAAGGTTGTTGCCTTCTTTGAGCAAAAGAAAATCCTTTGCGCGATTGTCCGGGAGGCCAAGGAAAACAAATATCATCTGCTCACCGAAGAAAATCGGGAAATCTCCCTGGGCCCGAATCGTATCGCTCATCTCTCTTCCCATTCCCTAGATATCAACCTCCCTCGCGAAGCCCTTGTTGCCGACCTGAAAATGCTGGCGGAACGCCAGAAACAACTGATGCGGACCATCCTGGTCAAAGACCTTTGGGAGGTGGTCTGCGGAGAAGGGGAGGGGTTCAGCCTCCGGGATCTCACGGAGTTGGTTTTTGATTCTCGGGCTTCTTCCGACCACGAGATGGCCCTCTTTCGGGCACTCGCTGACGATCGGATCTACTTTAAACAGAAAGAGGATCTCTACGAAGCCCGCGAGCCTGAAAAGGTGGAGCAAATCTTGCTCCAACTGGAACGGGAAGCCGAGCAGGAACGAGAGATTCAAGAGGCCGGCCTGTGGCTGGCCGCGGTATGGGCGGGTAGAATGGGGCCTCCGCCCGCGAAAAAGACAGAGACCATCGCTCTCCTCAAGAATATGGTCCTCTTCGGTGCGGAAGCCCCGGAGCACGCGAAAGGAAAGGCCGTGTTGGAAAGGGCCAAAATCTCTTCGCGCCAGGCACCCTTTGAGCTGTTGGTGCGATTGGGCGAATGGGGAGAGGATGAAAACCTCTTTCTTCTCCAGCACCAAATCCCCCAGGCTTTCCCCGACAAAGTGCTCGGGGAAGTGGAGCAAATCCTCTCTCGGGCCGCGAAAGGATTTCCCCTTCATCCCCAAGACCGCGATTTAACGTTCTTGCATCCCCTGACCATCGATAGTGAATTTACCCGGGACATCGATGACGCCCTGAGCTTAGAACGCGTAGGGAAGGGATATCAGGTAGGGATCCACATCACAGATTTGGCCAGCTTTCTCGACGGACATCAAGAGATTTTTCGGGAAGCCATGTCCCGGGCCACCTCCATCTACCTTCCGGATCAGCGCATCCCTATGATTCCTCCGGCGCTTTCTGAAGGCACCTGCAGCCTCGTCGTGGGAGAGAAACGCCGGGCCCTCAGTTTTTTGGTGCGGGTCGATGAGGAGGGAAAGGTTCTGGAATACCAAATCACCCCCAGTATCATCCAGGTTGAGCGGAGGCTTTCCTACGACCTAGTCGATCAACTTCTGGGAGAAGAAGACGATCTGAGTTGCCTGCAGCGGATTGCCGGGAAACTCTTCCGCCAACGCTTGGGATTGGGGGCCTTCTTCATCCCCCGGCCCGAGCGGGTCGTGCGGGTAAACCGGGATAAAGAGATTACCATCTTCAAACGCGACCGAGAAAGCCTATCTCAAAAGATGGTTTCAGAATTTATGATTTTAGCCAACTGCCTGGCGGCGCTTTTTTTGAAAGAAAAGGGAATCCCGGCGATTTACCGGGGTCAGATGGATCCGCGGGAAAGGGTTTCACCGATTGACAAGTTTGACCCCTTCCAGGCTTACCGTCTGCGGAGGATCATGAACCGAGCGGAGGTGAGCACCCGGCCTTTAAGACATTCCGGCCTGGGGGCAGAAGCCTATCTCACTCTGACCTCTCCCATTCGCCGTTTTTACGATTTATTGATCGAACAGCAGCTCCTGGGAGCTTTGCAGGGCAGGCCGCTTTTGAGCCAAGCCCAACTGGAGGAAATCATCACCCAAGTAGGGCCGACCGTTTCCAAGGTGGGTTTGGTGGAAGAACTCACCGAGCAATACTGGATCTTGCGTTACCTTGAAAAGCGGTTGGGCTCCACAACCACGGCGGTCATATTGGACCGATTCCCGAATAAATACCTGATCCACCTGAATGAATACCTTTTGGAAGTGGATATGACTGCCAATTCCAGCCGTGATTTCGTGCCGGGCGATCAAATCTTGATTCGGGTGGAAAAAGCCAGCGCCCGGTCCGGGGTTCTTAAAATCGCCCCAGTCTAAAAGGTCGAATTCCAGGAGTTGACGGTTCCCGGGGAGCAGGCGATCCCCCTTTTTTTACACCCTTGGACCCCGGAATCCTTGATTCTTTACCCAGCGATCTTAAGCAGCTCCTGTTTTTTTTGAAAGAGTTTCTCGCCTAAACTCACGTGGTAGAGATGAGGGTTTTGCAGGCGTTTATGCTCGGGCCGGAGATGGGTAAGGCTGCGGAGGGTTTTTTCCTGAATTTCCTTAAGGGTAGGATTCTGGTAGACCCGTTTCCCCCCTTGGATGATGGGGACGAGAATCTCCTCCCGCTCAAATTGCGCGGGATAAATCTTGCTAATATGTGAAAGCATAGGATGAAACACCCTGACCGGCTGGCCCTTGGGGAGGGATTCATCCTCAGAGACGATTGCGTCCCCGCGCATAAAATTTTTTTCGTCGTAGAAGCGGTACACTTTTTTAACGCCGGGGTTGGTGGTCTTCTCCGGGTCATCGGAAACCTTCAACTTGGGGCGCAGATGCCCATCCTCGAAGATGGCCGAAAGCTTGTATACCCCACCGAGGGCCGGACAAGAATAGGAAGTCACCAGACGGGTGCCCACGCCCCAGATATCGATCTCCGCGCCCTGCTTCTTGATCGATTCGATCAACCATTCGTCGAGGTCGCTCGAACCCAGAATACGGGCACGATCAAATCCTGCTTCGTCGAGCATTTTGCGCGCTTCCCGGCTTAGAAACGTCAGGTCTCCACTATCCAAGCGAATTCCTGCAAGGTCGCCTTGCTTTTTCCCCCGCAGCTCCTCCCCGACCTTAATGGCGTTGGGAACCCCGCTGCGCAGCGTGTCGTAGGTATCCACCAAAAGGACGCAGTTCCTCGGGTAGATTTTCGCATACGCCTGAAAGGATTCCAATTCCGTCGAGAAAGATTCCACCCAGCTATGGGCCAGGGTGCCCCGAACTGGAATACCAAACACTCTGCCGGCCATCAAGTTCGATGTTGCCACAGCCCCCCCAATAAAAGCAGCTCGGGCAGCGCTCAACCCCCCATCGGGGCCATGGGCCCTGCGGACGCCAAATTCAATAACCGGATCCCCATTGGCGGCGATGCAAACCCGGGCGGCTTTGGTAGCCACCAGGGTTTGAAAATTCAGGATATTCAGCAGGGCAGTCTCGATAAATTGGGCTTCGGGTAGGGGAGCCGTAACGCGAAGGAGGGGCTCCTGGGGGAAAACCAGAGTCCCCTCGGGAACGGCGTAGAGGTCACCCGTAAAACGAAGCTCTTGGAAGTAATCCAAAACGGCGGATGGAAAGAGGTTCAGACTCTTCAGGTAATCGATGTCCCCCGGGGAGAAATGAATGTTTTGAATATAATCGATCAATTGCTCCAGGCCCGCCGCCACGCAGAAGCCCCCTTCTTCGGGGATCTTGCGGAAAAAATAATCGAAGCTTGCTCGTTGGTCCTTTTTCCCCAGGAGATAATATCCTCCGACCATGGTCAGTTGGTAGAGGTCGGTCAATAAAGTCATGTTCAACGTCATTGGCTCACTCTTTCCATGCCGGGTTTTGCAGGATCATTCATCCTCAGATGTAATTTTCCATTAGGCCATAGATGGCCCTTTCCACATCCTCTTCCCGTTTGGGTTCTTCTGGGTTATCGGGGAGGCTAACTTGGTCGATGATTTGAACCACTCGGCGTCGAAGGTCAGGGTCCTGTAGGTCGTCGAGGCTGCGGTAGTAACCGAGCCTGCGGCCCACGCGGAATTGCAGACGATTCTCCGGGGGCAAGGCCAAATAACGGTCGATCACCCGGATCATTTTTTCTTTCTCATCGGGAAGCTTCCCTTGTACTTCCTCGAGAAGGTTCAAAATATGGTCGCTCACCACTGTGCTGTGGAGGCCCTCGAGGGTTTCGATAAAAAGCCGGATTTCCGAGACCACCAGGTGGTCTGAAAGTCGGATGAACTCGCCCTTTTCGACTTGGTCGAAAAGGGGCATATCCTTGCGCACATATAGGGTCCGCAGGCGGATGAAGTCGGGATCGATCTGATTTAAGACCCGAGCCGTTTCCACGGCGTGCTCCCGCCACCAGCGCTGGCCCCCCAATCCGGGCATGACATACTCGGAGAGCGAGATGCCCGATTCCACAACGTTTCTCCCGCCCAGGATTTGTTCTTTCGCCGTGACCCCCTTTTTCATGTATTGAAGGAGGGGATCATACCCACTCTCCATTCCGACATGGATGCGAGAGAGGCCCGCCTCTCGAAGCTCCTTCAGTTCTTCCACGGATTTCTTAGCCAACGTCTTGGCCCGGGCATAACTGGTGATCCGCTGGATGGAGGGAAGTTTTTCTTTAAGGTATTTGAGGATCTCCACGAGGTCCGCAGTCTTGGCGATCAGAGAATTGGCATCCTGAAGGAAGGCCTGACTGCCCCCGAAATAAAGCCAACCGGCCACGCTTTGAAAGGCCTGGTTGTCCCGCCCGGCCTGGCCGAAGAGAACCCGCTGGTTTATTCCACCCCCAAAACCCATCCGCCAGGAGGACTGGCGAATTTCGTCCGTAATCGCCTTCACCTGGTCGATGTCTTTTTTGATTTCTTCGACTGAGCGGAATGAAAATGGTTCTTCTTTATAAGTATGACAGAATTCACATTTATTCCACGGGCAATTTCGGGTTACCCGGATTAATAGGCTTTGAGCCTCGCTGGGCGGGCGAATGGGCCCCATTTCGAAAACGCCGTTCATGATCTTTTCCCCCTTGACCTTAATTTAAAATACCATGAATTCGCTCATTTATCAATGGGGCTGGGGACGGATGGTTCCCCCTTGACTTCTCGCGAAAAATTCTATATAAACATGTGGATCCATAGAAAATCCAGGCCTTCGGTTTGCGGAAAGAGAGGGAGCGAAGAGATACCATGGGGGCGGAAAGCGTCTTTCCCAAGCTGCGCAAGGTCGATATTTTCCCGGCAGAAGTCTCCGGGCAAAAAGTGATCTGCCTGCGGGATCCCCTGAATCTTTCTGAAAATGTTCTTTTCATACCCTATCCCAGCTTCTTCATCATTCATCTTTTTGATGGCCAGCATTCGGTAGTGGACATTCAAGTCGAATATATGCGCCGGTTTGGCGAGATTCTCTACCAGGAGAGGATTCTGGAGCTCATCAACCAATTGGAAGAGCATTTTTTTATGGACAGCGAAAGATCCCGAGAACGAGAGGGAAAGATTATCGAGACTTTCAAAAAAAGTCCGACGAGGTCGATGGCTTTGGCAGGGGAAGCCTATGATGGAGATCGAGGAAAACTGCGGCAGACCATAGAGGCCTATTTTGGTGAACCCGAAGGTCCCGGCTTGCCTACTCGCCACAATGAGCCGGAAGGCCTAGTGGGGGCTATTGCTCCGCATATTGACTACCGCAGGGGAGGGTGTTGCTATGCCTGGGCGCACAAGACCATCCAGGAATCCTCTCCGGTGGATTTATTCATCATCCTGGGCACGGCTCACTCCCCCACCCAAAAACCTTTCGCCCTCACCCGCAAGGATTTCCAGACTCCTTGGGGCCCAGTAGAAACCGATCGGGCCTTCCTGGCTGAGATCCAAGCCCGTTGCTCCATTGATTTTTTTGAAGATGAGTTCGTTCATAAAGCGGAGCACTCCATCGAACTGCAGCTCATCTTCCTGCGGGCCCTTTGGCGGCAGAAAAATCCTTTTCAGATTGTCCCGGTGCTTTGCGGCTCCTTCCACGAAGCGATTCTCCAAAACATCAGCCCGCTGGAATTGCCGGTGGTTGACCAATTCATCGAGGCCTTAAAGACAGCCATCGCCAGGAGTGAAAGAAGGGTCTGCTTGCTGGCCAGCGCTGACCTGGCCCATGTGGGCCTGCGCTTTGGAGATGCAAAGGCGCCAAATCGTTTTACCCTGCAATCTTTGGACGAAGATGATCGGCGCCTGCTCGAATATGCGCAGCGGGTCGATGCGGAAGGATTTTACGATTCCCTCCGCCGGGAGAAAGACCGTCGCCGGGTCTGCGGTCTTCCTCCCATCTACACCTTTCTGCAAGTGGCCGATGCCCGGGAAGGAAAGCTTCTGAAGTATGGCCAATCCTTGGACTCGGCTACCCAGTCCGTGGTTACTTTCGCCAGCTTGGCGTTCTATGCCTGAGCTGCCCATCTGTACGTGAAAAATTGGTGGTTTTTTCTTTTTTCCGGGATTCTGTTTTTAAGGGGCGGAGGGAAAGTAAAAAACAGGTTAATCTATATGAGATCTTTGGAAGAGGATCGCAAGCTTTTTCCAAAGGCTTATTTTGTCCAAGGAGGGAAAGGTCATGGGAAAAAAATTATCTTTCGATTTTAAAACCGTCTTTCTGGCGGCAGTCTTAATCCTGGGTCTTTTGGCCGGCGGGGCGATTCTTTTACGGGATTCCTCCAAAGCTTTCGGGGGTAATTTCGGCCCCCAGATGGCGCAACAGGGGGCAAGATACCAGATCTCTGGGTGTGATGCCAACTCGGCCTGGGTGATCGACACAGCCATGGGCGATGTTTATTTGATTTATGCCAACGGAAAATGGAAAGAGGTGGGCAGTATCTTGGATGAAAAGAAGCGGATAAAAAAGTAAAAAAATACGGGGGCTGGCCCGCAAGTTTGAAAGTAAACTCAGTAGTTGCAGAAATATTCTCCGGAATTTCGTTTTCGCCCCTGAATTTAAAGGGCAATCAGGGTATTTCGATGGTCACAGGACTTCACCCCTGGTGTCCTTTGCCCCCCACCCTAACCCTCCCCCTCGGAGGGGGAAGGTGTGAAAAAATTAAATTTCAGCCGTCACCCCGGTGAAAACCGGGGTCCAGCAAGTTCGTAAGGTCTTAAAAACACTGGATTCCGGCTTTCGCCGGAATGACGTGACAAAGAGCCAAATCGATTTTTTCACACCTTCGGGGAGGGGAGGGAAGGGGTGATTTTTTTGGTTGCGGCTCTGCCGCGCTGTGAAAAACCAGAAAGGAAGTGACGTTGACTCGGCCGAAATCCTATCTAATTATTCTGGCCATTTTCCTGGTCATTCCGTTCGTTGTTCCCCCTTTCTATGCCAGTCTGGCCGCTAAAATCCTCCTTTTCGCCATTTTGGCCATGTCCCTGGATATCCTCCTTGGATACACCGGCCTGTTCTCCTTCGGGCATGTGATTGGCTGGGGAGTCGGAGCCTATACTGTGGGCATCCTGATCACCCATCAGGTAATCCATAATTTCTGGATTCTCCTGGGCCTGGGCCTGCTCTTCGGTCTGATCATCAACGCCATCCTGGGATTCCTGGCCCTGCGAACTTCGGCCCTTTATTTCGCCCTGGTTACTCTCGCCTTCGCCGAAATCCTGCGCAGTGTAGCAGTCAAGTGGAAGACCGCGACGGGAGGGGTGGATGGACTTTCAGGCATCCCCAAGCCCTGGCAGTTCGGGGAGATTTCTTTTTATTTTCTCGTCTTGGCCGCTTTTGTGACCTGTTTTATTTTGATGCGCTGGCTGGTTGATTCCAGATTTGGGAAAATCTTGGTCGGAATCCGCGAAAATGAATCGCGCATGAAATCCTTTGGTTTCCACACCTGGGCCTATAAATATACCGCCCTTCTATTCACCGGACTCATGGCCGGAGTCGGCGGCACCTTATTTTGTTTTTTTACCGGTTATGTGGGCCCGGGGGATCTCGGATTTGGCCTCTCCGGCCAGGGGTTGCTTATGGTCCTGATCGGCGGGATGGGCACTCTGATCGGCCCCCTGATCGGTTCTATCGTCCTTGTGGTTCTCAGCGATATCTTGAGTACCTATTCGGGCCACTGGATGTTGATTTTGGGAACGTTGTTTGTCTTGAGCGTGATTGTCTTCCCCAAAGGAATCGGAGGGTATTTTATAAAAGGATGACCCAACCTGAAGCAAAGTGCCAAATTGCCATTTCCACCCGGGACGTCTCCAAAGCTTTCGGGGCCATGCTGGCGGTGCGCAAGGTCTCGATCGATGTAGCGGAGGGCGAAGTGAGAGCCATCATCGGCCCGAACGGAGCCGGTAAGACCACGCTTTTCAACCTCATCTGCGGCAACCTCCGCTGTACCTCGGGCCGGGTGTACTTTTTCGGCCAGGATATCACAGAGATGCCGATCCACCAGCGGGCCCGCCTGGGACTGGGCCGCACCTTTCAGCAAAATAGCCTATTCCCCGACCTCAGCGTGGGGGAAAATTTGATGCTGGCCACGATGCCCAAAAAGATCTCCCGGCGAACATTCGGAAGTTCGCAGCGGGGTGCCGCAGCGGAGGACATTTTGCAGCACTACGGGCTCGAAGGGATCGGGGAAACGGTAGTCAAAGAATTGTCCTATGGGGACCAGCGCAAACTGGAGATCATCCTCGGGCTGGCTTTACAGGCTAAGGTATTCCTCCTCGACGAGCCCACGGCTGGATTATCCCCCAAGGAGACCAGTGAGATGGTGGGCTTGATCTCGACCCTCAAGGGGAAGGCCACCATCATTCTCATCGAACATGACATGGATGTCGTCTTTGACGTGGCCGATAAAATTACGGTGCTCCATTTCGGGGAAGTCCTGATGGATGGCGACAAAGAATCTATCAAGGCCGCCCCAGCGGTTCAACAGGCGTATTTTGGAACCCTATGGAAATCTTAAGATGCTTGAACTGACGGACGTCCATACCTATTACGGGGAAAGTCATATTTTACAGGGTGTTTCTCTGAAAGTAGAGAAAGGGAATATTATGGCCCTCGTCGGTCGTAACGGTGTGGGCAAGACTACGACCCTGCACTCGGTGGTAGGTTTTTGTATTCCCCGCGAGGGCCAGATTTTCTTCGAGGGAAAGAACCTGGTCGGGCTCCCCACCCACCAGATCATCCGCTTCGGGATCAGCCTGGTCCCCCAGGGGAGGCGCCTGTTCCCTTCTCTCACTGTCCGCGAGCACCTGGAGATCTCTTCGCGGCGGGTCCAGGGGGGAAAAGGCTGGGACTGCGGCCGTATTTTTCAACTCTTTCCCGCCCTGGAGGAAAGACAAAACCGGATGGGAAATATGCTGAGCGGGGGGGAACGCCAAATGGTCGCCATTGCCAGGGCTCTGGTGGCCAACCCAGTGCTCCTTCTGATGGATGAGCCTTCCGAAGGATTGGCCCCCATCGTGGCCCAGGAAGTGTTCCGGGTGACCCAGGAACTTAAAAAGAGCGGGCTGGCCATCCTCGTGGTGGAGCAAAACATCAGAGCCACCCTGGAAATCGCCGATTACATCTATGTGATGAACAAAGGGATGGTGGTCTTTCAATCCCGCCCGGATGTTTTGAGGGAAGATCGAGAAATGACCTCCAAGTATCTCGGGGTATAGCCCGAGAGGGTTCGAGTGAGGTAAAGGGGTCAGTATGGATTGTTGAGTATGGAGTATTGAGTGTTGGGAAAAGGGTGTGGGGTGCTGAGTGTTGGGCGTTGAGTGTAAAAAATCTCTCTAAAACCCTAGACTTTACCTAAACATCGCAAAAAAGACCTTAAAAACCTCACCCCCACCCTCCCCTCCCCCCTCCGAGGGGGAGGGTTAGGGTGGGGGGGCAAAGGACACCAGGGGTGAAGTCCTGTAACCATCGAAAAAACTGTTATTGCCCTTTACATGCAGGGGCGAAAACGAAATTTCGGAGAATCTTTTTACAACTACTGAGTTTACTCCTTGCGACTTACGCCTCGCGCCTTACGACTTACGGTATCTAAGAGGAAAGGATTATGTGGGTTAAGAATTGGCCGAGCGAAGATGTTCCAATAGAAGAGACGACCATTGCTGGGATTCACCTGCGCGTCCCCGTGAATCGGCCTCGCCATCTGAAAGAAGTTTTAAGGAAAGCCGCGAATCTTTACCCTGACAAGGAAGCGGTCCTCTTCGAAGGGTACCGGTTGACCTATCGGGAGATATTCAAGCGGATCAACCGGGTTTCGGCGGCCCTTTCCCGTATGGGGTTTCAAAAAGGGGACCGGGTCGGGTTGCTCTTCTCGAACACCATTGAATTTGTCTACAGCTATTGGGCGGCCTGCCAGATGGGGGCCATTGCAGTTCCGCTCAATTACCGGTTGAGTTCAGAGGAGCTGGAATACCAGCTGGCGAATACGGCGGCCCGGGGATTAATCCTGGAGGAGGAGTTCTGGCCGACCTTTGCCCCCATCCAGGATCGTTTGCCGGATTTGGAGAGAGTTTTCTTGGTGGGGAATGTGGAGGGGAAAAGGGTACGGCCCTTCTGCGAGTTGGTTGATTTTGGGGAAGAGGCGTTCCCGGAGCCGGACCTGAGTGAGGAAGACATTGCCAGTATCATGTTTACTTCGGGGACCACGGGCCGCCCCAAAGGAGTTATGCTCAGCCACCGTAACCTGATTACCAATGCGATTAACAGTCACCAGACCATCCCCATGGATCATGACACAAAAAGGTTGATCATCATGCCCATGTTCCACGCCGCCGCCCTACACTGTCAGCTGATCCCTACCTTCCTTTTGGGCCAAACGGCGGTCATCCTGAGAAAATACAGTACCAAAACTTCTTTGGAAATCATGGTCCATGAAAAAATCAACTTTGCGATGGGCGTGCCCACCGTATTCTGGTTCTGGGTTACCTATCCGGAATTGGATCAATACGACCTCTCGGGGATCAAAACGTTGAGCACCGGCGGCGCCCCTTCTCCCCCCGAATTGATTCTTGAAATGCTCAAAAAATTTCCCAACGCCAAGTTTTCCAACGCCGGTGGAATGACGGAATCTAGCTCCACCACCTTTGCCCTTCCCCCTGAACTCGCCCTGACCAAGCTGGGCTCTGTCGGCTGGGCCGTCCCCACCATGGATATTCGCACCGTGGATGGGGAAGGCGGAGATGTCGGGGTGGACGAACCGGGGGAGTTATGGTATCGAGGGCCCGCAGTATGCATGGGCTATTGGAACAACGAGCAGGCCTGGAAGGAAACTTTTACCAACGGCTGGCTGCGCACGGGAGACATCGGAAAGGTGGATGAGGAAGGGTTTCTCTGGCTGCTGGACCGGGCCAAGGATATGATTATTCGTGCCGGGGAGAATATCTATTGTATCGAAGTGGAGAATGTTCTTTATCAGAACCCCAAAGTTAGCGAGGCAGCGGTGGTAGGGGTTCCGGATAAGATTTTTGGGGAGAAGGTGAAGGCCTTTGTGGTGTTGCGGGAGGGAGAAAAGGCGACCGTGGAGGAGTTGAAGCAGTTTTGTTCTAAGAAGTTGGCCGATTACAAGATTCCCGAGTTTGTCGAGTTTGTCCGGGAGTTGCCCCGCAACCCCAGCGGAAAGGTGGAGAAGAAGAAATTGCGTAATTTTTGATGACGGACAGATTACCCCCGGACCATGAAAATCCCCTCTCTCCGCTGTGGAGGCTGTGTCGTAATGTCATTGCGAAGGAGTGAAACGACTGAAGCAATCTCATAAGTTATTGAAAATAAATAGATTGCCGCGCTCCCTTCGGTCGCTCGCAATGACAAATCAGGATTATGACACAGTCTCTGTGTGGGGGAGAGGGATAGAATGAGGGGGAAATCGTTGGGTTGGTTATGAATTCCATTGTAGTTCGGTTAAAGGAAGGGATCAAGAGGTTCATCATTCAGAGGGCCCAGAGGGGAGGGAAGAACAATTTTCCTAACTCCCTGAAAATGGATAACTTCTCTGGGTCCTCTGTGGTTAGATTTTAACAATACCGTTGTTCGGACTGGAGGCATCCGATGAAGAGAAATCCCATTTTCTTTTCTGTCGATTCGAGGGATATCCGTTTCACCCTTTTCGACGTCCTGGACACCGCAAATTTATTGAAATACGAGCGATTTCGGCACCTGGACCGCGATCAGATGGAGGACATTTTAACCCAGGCGGAACGCTTAGCCATAGAAGTCATCTCTCCGCTTAATAGAATAGCAGATCAAACGCATCCCCAATACCGGGATGGCCGGGTCCTCATGCCCTCCCCTTTTCATGCGGCTTTCAAGAAATACTGTGACGGAGGCTGGATTGCCATTACCCTGGAGAAGGAGTTTGGAGGGGGGGGTCTTCCGGAAACCCTCGGGGCCGCCATCAAGGAGATGTTCAACGGGGCCTGCGGAGGTTTCTGCGCTTTTCCCAATCTTTCTTTCAGCGTTCTTAATCTTATCAAAACCTTTGGGACGGAAGAGCTCAAAACACTTTTTATGAATAACCTGCTCAGGGGCACTTTCGGCGGGACGATGTGCCTTACCGAACCCGAAGCCGGCTCCTACCTGGCAGATATCACCACCCGGGCAGTCCGCCAGGGAAATAATTTTTCTATCAAAGGGACGAAGATCTTTATCGGAACCGGGGAACAGGACCTCGTCGAAAATATCATTCACTGCGTCCTGGCCCGCATTGAGGGGGCTCCCGGCGGCTACAAAGGGATCAGTCTCTTTGTGGTACCGAAATACCGGCTCAACGAGAATGGGACCCTCGGTCCTTTCAATGATGTCCGTTGCAGCGGCATCGAAAGCAAGATGGGCTGGGACGGAGCGCCTACCGCGAGTCTCCATTTTGGTGAAAACGATGATTGCCAGGGATGGCTTCTGGGACAGGAAGGAAAGGGATTGGCCCATATGTTCCAGATGATGAATGAGATGAGGCTCGCCACGGCTGTTCAGGGTGCAGGGCAGGGGGCGGCCGCTTATCGAATGGCCTTGAGTTTTACCAGGGAGCGTATCCAGGGCCTTTCCCACAGGAGGAAAAAGGAGGATCCCCTCACCCAGGTTCCCATCATTCAGCATCCGGATATCCGGCGGAATCTCCTTTTCATGAAGGCCGTGGTAGAAGGGTGCCGGCGGCTGAACACCCTGGCGTCTCTTTATATCGATCTGTCCAGGGTTCTTAAGGATCCCCAGGCCAGAGAATATTGCCAGGATCGGGTCGAAATCCTCACCCCCATTTGCAAGGCCTATTCCACCGATATGGCCTTCCGGGTGGCCGAGACAGCAGTCCAGTGCATGGGCGGGTCCGGGTATATCAAGGATTATCCGGTGGAACAATACCTGAGAGACCTAAAGGTGGCCTGTATCTTCGAAGGGACCAACGGCATCCAGGCCATTGACTTGCAGGGGCGGAAGCTGACGATGAAAGGGGGACAGCTCTTTCAAAACCTCGTCCGGGAAATCGAGAATTTCATCCAGCAGAGCGGCCAACACCCCACGCTGGGCCGCTTAATCGGAGATTTGCAAAGAGCAAAAGAGATTATGGTCACGGCGGCGGAGTCCTTTCCCGGGAAAAGAGAGGAAGACCCGGGTCTTCTTCTTTCGGTGGCCAAGCCGTTCATGGATCTCACCGGCCACGTCTTATGTACCTGGTTGCTCCTGAAATCAGCGGTCATCGCCGATTCCCTGCTTCAGGCTCCCCAGATTTCGGAAAGCGACCGAGCTTTCTATCGAGGGAAAATCTATACAGCTCAATTTGCTGTGGCCAACTTTCTGCCCCAGGCCGAAGCTCTGGCTAAAACCATTGCCTCCTGGGATTGGTCCATTATCGACACGGATGAAAGAAGTTTTTAGTTGCTGAATATCCCGCGCTCCTGCATTCGATTGGAGTGTCTCAACCGCGTCTGCTCTCGCCCGCCTTTTTGAGTCCATCCCTCTACCCCTTCCTTCTGGAGGGAGGAGGGGAAAAATCGAGGTTCCCGATGGACACGACCTGGAAAAGTTGATAAGTTGATGAGAATGCTGAAGGCCGGCGGGCGTGCTCAAGCTACGACAAAAGTAATATGAGCGTTCGTTGGGTAAAATTGGGCAAAAGATTGACAAAATTGCTAGATTAAGCTAACATTTTTTCTTAAATCACAATCGTCCAAGAGGAGGAGAGGAGATGGAGAAGCGCGACCTGGATCTGATCCAGAAGTTCATCTCCGGCGACCCCGAGCTGAAGCGCCGCGTGGATGAGCATGAGGAGTATGAACGCAAGCTTGCAGAATTGAACCGTTGTTTGCACCTAACTCCTGAGGAAGAAGTGGAACGGAAGAGAATTCAAAAACTGAAACTTGCTGGCCGCGATCGCATCGAAGTCATTCTGGCCAAATACCGATCTCAGGGGGTCCGGGGGTAAAGGTTGAAGAAAAGTGGTGCCGAAATTCTCATCGAGAGTCTGAAACAGGAAGGGGTGGATGTAATCTTCGGGTTTCCCGGCGGAGCCGTCCTGAAAATTTACGATGCGCTGCTGCAATACTCCGAAGAAATCCGCCATTTCCTCGTCCGCCATGAGCAGGGAGCCGTGCACGCCGCGGACGGGTATGCCCGTTCTTCGGGAAAGGTCGGGGTCTGCCTGGTGACCTCCGGTCCCGGGGCCACCAATACCGTCACCGGCATCGCCACGGCCTATATGGATTCCGTCCCGCTGGTGATCTTGACCGGTCAGGTAAATACCATGCTCATCGGCAACGATGCTTTCCAGGAAGCAGATATTGTCGGCATCACCCGCCCCTGTACGAAACACAACTACCTGGTTAAGGATATTAAGGACCTGGCTCTGACCATTAAACAGGCTTTCCACCTAGCCCGGACGGGAAGACCCGGGCCGATCCTGGTAGATCTGCCCAAGGACGTGATGGCGGACAGTGCCGAATTCAGCTACCCTTCCAAGATCAAGATGCGCAGCTATAACCCGACCTACCAGGGGCATCCGGGGCAGATTAAGCGGGCCATAAAATTAATCGCCAAGGCCCAAAAGCCCCTGGTCTATGCCGGGGGCGGGGTGATCCTTTCCAACGCCTCCAAAGAGCTCACGGCGTTGGCTCAGAAGTACTCCATCCCGGTAACCACCACGCTAATGGGCTTGGGAGGCTTTCCGGGAACGAACCCCCTCTTCTTGGGTATGCTCGGGATGCACGGGACTTTTCACGCCAATATGGCCGTCAGCCATTGCGACCTGCTCTTAGCCGTCGGGGCGCGTTTTGACGACCGGGTCACGGGCAAAGTGGAGTCTTTCTCTCCCCACTCCAAGAAAATTCACATAGATATTGACCCCACATCCATCTCCAAGAATGTTCCCGTGGACATTCCCATCGTCGGCGATGCCAAGAATGTCCTCAAGTCCATACTCAAATTCTTCGAAGAAGAACCGGCCCAGGATTGGCCCAGGGTGCGGGCGGAATGGCTCAAGCAAATCGCGGAATGGGAAAATAGCTCCCCTTTGACGTATAAATCCGGCCCCTGCATCAAGCCGCAATTTGTCATCAAGAAAATCAACGAGATGGCCGGCAGCGAGGTCATCATTACTACCGAAGTGGGCCAGAACCAGATGTGGACGGCCCAGTTCTTTACCTTTACCAAGCCGCGCACTCTGATTACCTCCGGCGGCCTGGGGACGATGGGCTACGGGCTCCCGGCGGCCATTGGCGCTCAGGTGGCCTTCCCGGATAAGACCGTCATCGACATCGCCGGGGACGGCAGCTTTCAGATGAACATCCAGGAATTGGCCACGGCGGTGCAATACAATCTGCCGGTAAAGGTGGCCATCTTGAATAACCACTGTCTGGGTATGGTCCGCCAGTGGCAGCAGCTCTTCTGCGATCAGCGCTATTCCCAGACCATCTTCGAGGTGGTGCCCGACTTTGTCAAGCTGGCCGAAGCGTACGGGGCGGTCGGCCTGCGGGCGACCAAACCCGAAGAAGTGGAACCGGTCATCCGGGAAGCTCTGGCCACCCCCCGGCCCGTGGTGATGGATTTTGTGGTGGACCAAAACGAATGTGTTTATCCCATGGTCCCGGCCGGCGCTGCCCTGACCGAGATGCTCCTGGTGTAAGAACCAACATGAAACATGTCATCTCTGTTTTGGTGGATAACGAACCGGGGGTGCTCTCTCGCATCTCCGGGCTTTTCAGCGGCCGGGGGTTCAACATCGAAAGTTTGAATGTGGCGGAGACCCTGGACCCATCCATCTCCCGCATGACGCTGGTGACTCGGGGGAACGACCAGATTATCGAACAAATCATCAAGCAGTTGAACAAACTGGTCAACGTGATCAAAGTGCTCGACCTCACGGGCTTCGAATACGTGGACCGGGAGATGGCCCTGATCAAGGTTACTGCGGAATCTGCCTCGCGGGCCGAAGTTCTGCGGATCGCGGACATCTTTCGCGGCCAGGTGGTGGATGTCTCGGCAAAGTCCTATACCCTGGAAATCACCGGAAACGACCAAAAAATCCAGGCCGTCATCGATCTTCTCGCTCCCATCGGCATCATGGAAATTGTGCGCACGGGAAAAGTAGCGATCGCTCGGGTTAAAAAAGAAGGGGGCAACTCGGGCGGGAAGCAGGAGAAAGAATCCGGCAGTTAAATGGCTGTCCAAGCCATATCGTCCAAAGGAGGAATTCCATGGCCAAGATGTACTACGACAAAGATGCGGACTTAAACGTCCTCAAGGAGAAAAAAATAGCCATCATCGGGTACGGGAGCCAGGGCCACGCTCAAGCCCTGAACCTGCGAGATTCCGGTTTGGATGTCCTCGTGGCCGAGCTTGCGGGAACCGAGAACTATGCTCTGGCCAAGAAGCACGGGTTCAAGCCGATGACCGCCGCCGAAGTTTCCGCCCGGGCAGACCTCATTCAGGTTTTGGCCCAAGACAACCTCCAGGCGGTCCTCTACCAAGGGGACGTCCGGCCAAACTTGAAAACGGGGAAAACCCTGATTTTCTCCCACGGCTTCAACATCCATTATAATCAGATTGTCCCCCCGCCAGATATTGACGTGATCATGATTGCCCCCAAGAGCCCGGGGCACATCCTCCGCCGGGAATTCGAGACCGGCACGGGGGTTCCGGGTCTGTTGGCGATTTACCAGGACCACACGAAAAAAGCTAAGAAAACAGCCCTGGCCTACGCGAAAGGCATCGGGTGTACCCGGGCCGGGGTCATTGAGACCACTTTCAAAGAGGAAACCGAGACCGACCTGCTGGGCGAGCAGGCCGTCCTCTGCGGCGGGGTGACGGAACTGATTAAAGCCGGCTTTGACACCCTGGTGGAGGCAGGCTATCAGCCTGAGATCGCCTACTTCGAATGCCTGAATGAGCTCAAGCTGATCGTGGACCTGATCTACGAGGGCGGTCTGAGCTACATGCGCTATTCGGTGAGCGATACGGCCGAATACGGCGACTATTACGCCGGCCCTAAAATCATTACTCAGGAAACCCGGCAGACGATGAAGAAACTCCTGCGCGACATCCAGGACGGTACCTTTGCCAAGAATTGGATTCTGGAAAACCAGGCTGGACGGCCCGTCTACAATGCCCGGAAGAAGGAGGAAGCCGAACATCTGATCGAGAAAGTCGGTAAGGAGCTGCGGGCCATGATGCCCTGGATCAAACCCAAGGGGAAGGCGTGAGCCGGGAAGGCCGAAGATTTCCCGTGGCCAAGGAAGGGATGGCCTTCATCCTGCCCTTGGTTGCGATTACGCTGGTCCTTTGGAGTCTGCGGCTCATGGTCCTTTTCGGGTTCTTCTCTCTTTTAACTCTTTTCGTCATCTATTTCTTCCGGGACCCGGAGCGTTCGATCCCCCCCGAGGAAAAGGCCATTCTCTCCCCCGCGGATGGAAAGGTAATCCGGGTGGAGCCTTGCCTGGAGGAACGCTTTCTCAAAGGGCCGGCCGTCAAGATCAGTATATTTATGTCCCTTTTTAGCGTCCACGTGAACCGGATTCCCCTGACCGGCTATATTGCCGACAGCTCCTATTTTGCAGGGAAATTCTTCAGCGCCAACTTAGACAAAGCCTCGGCGGCAAACGAACAAAATGCCCTGCTGATTGAGACCTCTCAGGGAGTGCGGATCTTAGCCGTCCAAATTGCCGGGCTGATCGCTCGCCGGATTGTCTGCTGGGTGAGAAAGGGCGACCGGGTGCTGCGCGGGCAAAGGTTTGGTCTGATCCGCTTCGGCTCCCGGCTGGACATCTACGTGCCGCAAGACGCCCAGGTTCGGGCCCGGGTGGGCCAGAAGGCCTACGGGGGGCGAACGATTTTGGGGTATCTTCCATGAGGCGGGAAAAGAAAGAACGCCAGAAGAGAATCAACAGCATGCGCAAAGGGATTTATCTCCTGCCGAATCTCTTCACCACCGGCAGCCTCTTCTGTGGATTCTTCGCTCTCTTGCGCACCCTCCAGGAAGACTTCTACACCGCAGCCATCTTCATCCTGGCCTCCGGCTTGTTGGACGGCATGGATGGGAAGATCGCCCGCTTCACCAACACCACGAGCCGTTTCGGTGTGGAATACGATTCCTTGGCGGATGTCATCGCCTTCTGCGTAGCCCCCGGCATCCTGGTCTTTGCCTGGGCCCTCGAGTCCTTTGGGCGTCTGGGCTGGCTGGCTTCCTTTCTCTTCGTCGTTTGCGGGGCCCTGCGCTTGGCCCGTTTCAACATTCAGGTAACTACCGTGGAAAGCCGCTATTTTAGCGGCCTTCCCACCCCGGCCGCAGCGATCCTGGTGGCCACGGCCATCTTGGTCTTCTATAAGCTGGGGGATACCGGCGTAAGCAGACACCTCACCATCCTCATCACCACGTATATTCTGGCCTTCTTAATGGTGAGTACCGTGAAATACTATGGCTTCAAAGACATTGAGCTTTTCCGACGCAAGCCCTTCCACTGGCTGGTGATCGCCATTCTGCTGATCATTGTGATCGCCTACGAACCGGAATACACTCTCTGCGGACTGTCCCTTCTCTACGTAATCTCCGGCCCGGTGCTCACTTTCGTCCTTCTCCGGCGCCGGCGTACCGCCAAGCCCTTCGTTCCGGAGGAGAAAATCGCTTAAGTGGACTTCCAGGGAGGCGGGATTCCAGCCCGCAAGAAAATCATTTCCGACTTTGGGAATTTATCAAGGCCAGATCCACGAGACTGGCGTTTGATCAACGGCTCGAGAAGAGGTTTTTGAATGATGGAAAAAATTCGTATCTTCGACACCACGCTGCGCGACGGTGAGCAATCTCCCGGGGCCAGCATGAACCTGGATGAAAAAATCCGCCTCGCCCGTCAGCTCGAGCGCCTGAACGTAGACGTGATCGAAGCTGGTTTTCCCAGCAGCTCCCCGGGGGATTTTGAGTCCGTCAAACGAATTTCTCAGGAGATCCGGGGGCCGCAGATCGCCGGGCTTTCCCGCACCACGCCGGGCGACATCGACCGGGCCTGGGAGGCCCTGAGGTACGCCCAGAACCCGCTGCTGCATATATTCATCGCCACTTCGGACATCCACCTGCAACACAAGCTGCGCAAGAGCCGCGAGGAAGTTATGGAAGAGGCGGGACGCGCGGTCGCCTATGCGAAGCGATTCACGGGGCAGGTGGAGTTTTCCGCGGAGGACGCCACCCGTTCCGACCCGGATTACCTGGCCCGGGTCGTCCAGGCCGCGATTGATGCCGGGGCCACCATCGTCAACATCCCGGACACCGTGGGGTACACTACCCCCACGGAATATGGGAAGCTGATCGCCGGCCTCCGGCAAAGAGTGCCGAACATCCAGAAAGCGGTCCTTTCCGTCCACTGCCACAACGACCTGGGGATGGCCGTGGCCAACAGCCTGGCCGCCGTGGAAAACGGTGCCCGCCAGGTGGAATGCACAGTCAACGGCATCGGCGAGCGCGCCGGAAATGCCTCCATGGAAGAGATTGTCATGGCTCTGAAGACCCGGCGCGATTTTTTCTCCTACGACGTCGGAGTCGTAACGGAACTGATTTACCCCACCAGCCGTCTGCTCTCCAGTATCACCGGCATCCTCGTTCCCCCCAACAAGGCCATTGTCGGCGCCAATGCTTTTGCTCATGAGGCCGGCATCCACCAGGACGGGGTCCTGAAGGAGAAGACTACCTATGAGATCATGCGCCCTGAATCCGTAGGCATCTCTCAATCCACCCTGGTTTTAGGAAAGCACTCCGGCCGCCATGCCTTCCGGGAGCGCATCAAGACCCTGGGATACGAACTGAGCGAGGGCCATCTCAACCAGGCTTTTCAGCGTTTCAAAGAAGTGGCCGATAAAAAGAAGCAGGTCTTCGACGAAGACCTGGAGGCCATCATCGCCGACGAGATCCTGCGTATTCCCGACCTCTACAAGCTCGTGAACCTGAACGTGGTGAGCGGGTCGGTAACCGTGCCCACGGCCACGGTGCAGATCGAATTCGCCGGGAAACTTTACCAGGAGGCGAGCTTCGGAGACGGCCCGGTGGACGCAGCTTACAAGACCATCGCCAAAATTACCAAAACCAAAAGTCGCCTGCTCAAGTTTTCGGTAAACGCGATCACCGGCGGCACGGATGCGCAAGGTGAGGTTATGGTCATCCTGGAAGAAGGGGGAATCCGGGTCACCGGGCAGGGGGCCCATACCGACATTATCCTGGCCGCGGCCAAAGCCTACGTCAATGGCCTGAACAAACTGGAATACCAGAAGCGCATTAAAGGAGTTTGAGTATGATTCGTCCCATGACCATCAGCGAGAAGATCCTTGCCGAACATGCTGGCCTGCGAGAAGTTGAACCCGGCCAATTGATCAATGCCCATGTGGACCTGGTCCTGGGGAATGACATCACCGCGCCCATGGCCATCGAAGAATTTCGCCGCGTCGGGGCCACGAAGGTCTTTGACCCGAACAAGGTCGTCCTTGTTCCAGATCATTTCGTCCCCAACAAGGACATCAAATCTGCTCAACAATGCCAGCTCATGCGTCAGTTCGCCCAAGAGCAAAATCTGTTGCACTATTTCGAAGTGGGAGAGATGGGCATCGAGCACGCCCTGCTTCCCGAGCAGGGGCTCGTCCTCCCCGGTGATCTGGCCATCGGAGCAGACAGCCACACCTGCACGTATGGTGCGCTGGGCGCCTTCGCCACGGGCGTGGGCTCCACGGACTTTGCTGCGGCCATGATCACCGGCGAGGCCTGGTTCCGCGTCCCCGAAACGATCAAGATCGTCTACCAGGGCAAACGCCGCCCCTGGGTGGACGGAAAAGATCTAATTCTCTACACGATCGGCAAGATCGGCGTGGATGGGGCTCGGTATAAGGCCATGGAATTTTGCGGAGAGGCCATCGCCAATCTCTCCATGGACAGTCGGCTGACCATGGCCAATATGGCTGTCGAGGCCGGGGGGAAGAACGGCATCATCGCCCCGGATAAGATTACCAAGGAGTATGTGCAAAGCCGGGCAAAACGTCCTTACAAGTTTTTCCAGAGTGACGGGGAGGCCAAGTACGGCCAGATACTGGAATTCGATGTCACCCGGATCGAGCCCCAGGTAGCCTTCCCTCCCCTGCCCTCAAATGTCAAACCGATCAGCGCTGTGGGGAATGTGCCCATCGATCAAGCCGTCATCGGTTCCTGCACCAATGGCCGCCTGGAAGACCTGCGCACGGCCGCCCGGGTCCTCAAGGGCCGCAAGCGCGCCCCCTTTGTGCGTCTGATCATCATCCCGGCCACTCAGGGAATCTACCGCCAGGCCATGAAAGAAGGCCTTTTCGAGATATTCTTGGACGCCAATGCCGTCATTAGCACGCCGACCTGTGGCCCTTGCCTGGGCGGATACATGGGCATCCTGGCGCAAGGGGAACGCGCCGTGACCACCACCAACCGGAATTTCGTGGGCCGGATGGGCCACCCGGAGAGCGAGGTATACCTGGCCAATCCAGCTGTGGCCGCCGCCTCTGCCGTCCTGGGAAGAATCGGGAGCCCGGAGGAATTGGAACTGGGCCCCTGAACAAAAAGTTACGAAATTCGAAATCTCACTGGAGGGTTTATGATCTATAAAGGCCGAGCCTGGAAATTCGGGACGAACTTCGACACCGACGCCATCATTCCCGCTCGTTACCTCAATACTACCGACCCGGCAGAGTTGGCCTCTCACCTCATGGAAGACTTCGACCCGAAGTTTATCGAGAAGATCACGCCCGGGGACATCCTGGTGGCCGAAGATAACTTCGGTTGTGGCTCCTCCCGGGAACATGCCCCCTTGGCCATCAAAGCCGCCGGCCTTTCCTGCGTGGTGGCCAAGAGCTTTGCCCGTATCTTCTACCGTAACGCCTTCAACATGGGCCTGCCCATTTTTGAGTGTCCAGAGGCAGTCGATGGGATTCGCCAGGGAGACGAGCTGGAGGTGGACAGCGAAGGCGGGGAAATAAAAATTTTGGGCACGGGGCAGGCCTACAAGGCCCAGCCCATCCCGCCCTTCATGCAACAGCTCATCGAAGCGGGCGGGCTGATGAACTACGTAAAAAAATTCAAGATGAAACAATAAAGTCCAAAAATCAAAATCCAAAATGATAATGGAAAATCTAAAATTTGAATTATGGATTGTGGTTTTGATTTTTGATATTTGATTTTTGGATTTTCCTTAATTGCTGGAGAAAAAAATGACTTACAAAATCGCAGTCATTCCCGGAGATGGAACTGGCCCGGAAGTAGTGGATGAAGGCCTAAAAGTCCTGAAGGCTGTTTCTGGGAAAGAGAATTTTAAACTCGACCTCTGTTTCTACGACCTGGGAGGAGAGCGTTACCTGAAGACCGGCGAGACGCTTCCGGGTTCAGTCCTCGAGGAACTCAAGAAAGTGCAAGCCATTTTCCTCGGGGCCATTGGGCACCCGGAGGTCAGGCCGGGCATCCTGGAGCAGGGCATCCTCCTTCGTTTGCGCTTTACCCTTGACCAGTACATCAACCTTCGTCCCGTGAAACTCTACCCCGGCGTGGATACACCCCTTAAGAGCAAGGGACCGGAGCATATCGACTTTGTCATCGTTCGCGAAAATACCGAGGGTCTTTACACGGGCGCAGGAGGATTCTTGAAAAAGGGTACGCCCGATGAGGTGGCGATCCAGGAATCCATCAACACCCGCAAAGGAGTGGAGCGCTGCCTCCGGTACGCCTTCGAGTTTTGTCTGCAGCGCAACAAGGAGTGCAAGCTGACCCTGGTCGCCAAGACCAACGTGCTCAATTATGCCTCCGATCTCTGGGCCAGGGCCTTCCAGGAAGTAGCCCGGGATTATCCCCGGGTTAAAACCGACTATAGTCACGTGGATGCCCTTTGTATGTGGATGATCAAAAACCCGGAGTGGTTCGACGTCATCGTGACGGATAACCTATTCGGCGACATCATCACCGACCTGGGAGCGATGATTCAGGGGGGTTTGGGTATTGCTGCGGGGGGAAACATCAATCCCGCCCCCGGAGGCGTCTCTATGTTCGAGCCCATGGGCGGCTCGGCTCCCAAATACACCGGGAAGAGCATGATCAACCCCCTGGCGGCCATCGCCGCCTGCCAGATGATGCTTTCCCACTTAGGGGAAAAGAAAGCGGCTCAGCGCGTCGAGAACGCCATCGTCCAGGTGCTCGGCAAACATGTAAAAAGCCTGGCCGCGGGGGAGATGGGGCACACTACCCAGGAAGTTGGCGACCTGGTGGTCAAGTATTTGTAGCCGATTTCGTTCCGCAGCGAATTCGGACGCAGATTTTCGCCGAAAAATGCCCTAAAGTTTTTTATTTATAAAATCTGGATCCTGCGAAACGTAGGACCTTTACCCGTCTCTGAACGGAACTCCTTACATAGGCAAATTTCATGGACACTACAAATTCCCTGGATGCGATATTCAAACCCAGATCGATCGCCATCATTGGAGCATCCACTCAGGTGGAAAAATGGGGGCATCGAATGGTCGTTCGTCCTTTGAACACCGGATACCGCGGGGCGATTTATCCGGTCAATCCCAACGCCAAAGAAGTGGCCGGCCTGAAATCATTCGCCACGATCGCTGACCTGCCCCCAGATATTGACCTGGCAGTGATCACCCTCCCCTCGCCGTCCGTGCCCAAAGCCCTGCGAGAATGCCTGCAACATGGTATCCGCGGGGCGGTGATCATTTCTGCCGGCTTTGCCGAAGCGGGCAAGGAAGGAGAGAAGCTCCAGAAGGAGGTTGTGCGCATTGCATCGGAGGCGAATATCCCTCTGGTGGGACCCAATTGCATGGGGCTCTGGAGTTCGCCGGTCAATTTGAACCTGGCTTTCGAAGAACCTCCCATTCGGGGGTCCATCACTTTTATATCCCAGAGCGGCACCCTGGGCAATTACCTGATGCTTCTGGCCAAAGCCAAGGGATACGGTTTCCATAGCTTCGTCAGCAGTGGCAACCAGGCCACACTGGAAGTGGCGGATTATTTAGAATACTTCGGACGCGATGAAGAAACGCGGGCGATCATTCTTTACATCGAGGGCCTCCAGGATGCCGCTCGATTCTTTCGGGTGGCCAAAGAATCCGTCCAAAAGAAGCCCATTATGGTATATAAGGCCGGCCGTTTTGAGGTCGGTGTGCGCGCCGCCCTCTCTCACACCGCCTCGCTGGCGGGAAACGATGAAATTTTTGAAGGCCTCTGCAGACAGACAGGGCTCATCCGTTGCTACGACCCTTTGCACACCTGCGACATGGCCATGGCTTTGGCCACCCAGCCTCTGCCAAGAAGCAACCGAATGGCCATCATCTCTGGCGGGGGCGGCTACTGCGTAACCATGGCCGAATCTGCCGTGGCCTGGGGTTTGGACGTCCCCCAGCTGGACCCATCCGCTTCGGAAAGGATCCGGAAAATCTTACAGCCTTTTGCCCCCCCACCCTGGAATCCAGTAGACGCCGCCGCTGACGTCCGCCCGATGACCTATGCCCGGGCCCTGGACATTCTCATGAGCCTGGATTACATCGACGGGATTTTAATGATGATCCCCTTTATGTTTTCCTTTCAATTGCGCTCCCCTGCTTCTATCCGGGACCTGATGGATGCCACCGAAATTATCTGCGGCCTCCCCAAGAAATTTAAGAAGCCAATCATCGGCAACATGATTCCCATGGTCAGCGTCGGCCCGGCCTTGGACCTTTTCAAAAGGGCCGGGATTCCCTTCTACGCCACCCAGGACGAATCCGCCCGGGCCATGCATGGACTGGTAAGATACGCCCAGATCCTGTCAAATGGGGCTAAATAGTGCTCATCCGGAAACTCCCTCTCCCCTAGCGGGAGAGGGGCGGGGTGAGGGGGTTGAAAACAGGAAGTCTTCAAATTCCGGATCATAATCACCCCCACCCTTTCCTCCCCCGTCGAGGGGGAGGGGAAAAATGAAGTTTCCGGATGGAAACTAAATAGTGTCCGTAAGGCATTTTACCGCCATTCACACTGACACTGTTCTTCTCTAAAAGGACCCGTAGCGCTTATAAGCTTCCTTTAGGGACATTCCCCTTCTCAAGGCCCGATGCATCCCCCGTTCCTTGGTCACGGCCTTCTCGGCATCCAGCAGCACCTCCTCGGTCAACGCTCTGGGGATGATGACAATGCCGTCCATGTCCCCTAAAACAAAGTCCTCAGGCTGAATTCCCGTCTCTCCCACCCTGACGGCCACCTGGTATTCTTTCAGCTCCCAGCGGCTGATGGAGCTGGCGGGCATGTAGAATTTAGTAAAGACCGGAAAGTTCATCTTCAGGATGAAGGGGGCATCGCGGACCCCACCATCTACCACCGTCCCCGTACATCCCCGTTGCCTCGCAGAGAGCGTCATCATCTCCCCCCAATGCGAAGAAGAATAATCCCCGCCCGCACTTAAAACAATCACGCATTGAGGAGTTACAGATTCCAGCATCTTGATCAGCATGGGTGTGTCGTCGCTATGGATATCTCCGACCGGGACTCCCTGGCAGGTGAAAGCCGGGCCTGCGACTTTCATGCCATCCTCCAGGGGGCGGATGGATGGCGGAAGAGAATGGTTCCGAACCCCTTTGGAATCCAAAACGTCCGCCACCGCTCCCGTGTAAAGCCGGCGATATCGGCGGCAGATTTCCGATCGCTCTATTTTCTGTTTCTTCATGGAAGCCCCCTCTTCCTTTTTTGGGTTCTTACATAGTATACCTTCAAGTCCCTGTCAATAGCGGCTGGAAGCGACAGTCAAAGGCTCTGGGATCTTCACTTCTGTTGTGGCCGAGGCGGCGGGGGAATGGAGGTAGACCCCTGCCCCTGCAGTAAGAGAAACTACACGGGGATTTTTTAGGGTGTCTTGCCGGTCTTAGGAAAAGGCGGGGAAACAATTAAGTTGTACGGAACAAAATTTGAGCTTACAACCATTTCAATGGGGATTTAATCTAATCTAACGCCTGGCGCATTGAATTTTGAGCTCGCGGGTCGATAGGAAAATCACATTAAAAAATCTATAACCCTTTAGCCCCTTGAAAAATCGCTTACCCTTCAATGCAAATTGCAAAATTGCATATTTCAAAAGGACGGGCATTTCCCCCTGAAATTTGCATTTTTCATTTTGCAGGTTTCATTTTTCAATGAAATTTAGCGGTTCTCTTAGAAACGCTAAATTGACCCAAACGTTGCATAAGCAATCGCATGACAAAGGTTTGTCATTCCCGCGAAAGCGGGAATCCAGGTTTGTCCTAAAACACTGGATGCCCGCCCGCGCGGGCATGATGGAACTTAACACCTGGTTAAGTCCAGAAAAACTCCCAGAGACTCATTCCAAGCTTTTCTTCGAAAGAGTCTCATGGAGATTGCTGTTGGCTTTTATGCAACATAATGGTTGATACAATATATCAGATCCCTTTCAGCTGAAAAATAGGCTCAATCTCGCCAACCAAGTCTTTCCGATGATTGTGGATCGACGTCTTCGGGCCGTAAGATTGGAGCATTTCGAGCGCTTCTCCCTTAAGGATTTCGTATTGTCGGAGGACTTCAACAACCACCGGGTTCAGAGCTCGAGGGTTTCCGTCCTCAATTTTGATGGCGATGCCCACACCCCGGTCCACCAGGCTCAAGCCATAGCTTCCTTCGGCACCGGTCTTGGCAAAGACCTTCTTTGGCACTGCCCGCATGACGTCTGTGCAGATCCTCTGATCTCCGGCGATCATTTCCGGGTGATCGAGAACCGCCTTCATTAGGCGATGAAGCGGCCGGTCAGAATCTGCGATCCCCTTCCCTTCCGGATTTGGGCTGATCGCCAGCTTCGCGAAGGCGAAGGCCAGGTTTCGCAGAGGAAGACCGAAGACCGGCACGCCGCAGCCATCGATGCCGATCTTAATTTCGGCCTTGGGTACTTCAGTCATCTTAGAAATTTTCTCCAGAATCAACTGCTGAACGGGGTGGTCCTCTTGTGGGTAGGTCTCCGTCCTCCAGCCATGGAATACGCAAAGGGCAAGCATGGCCGCGTGCTTCCCAGCGCAGTTATTATGAATGGGCCGCGGCTTTTTGCCCTCTTCTTCCATTTGTTTGGCCGTAGGACGGTGGGTAGGAGCATGAACCCCGCATTGCAGATGGTCTTCGGAGAGGCCGATCTTGGCCAGAATGCTTGAGACCGCCCGCACTTGGTAATCCTGCCCGTTCAAGGAACCACACATGCAGGCCAATTCAGCGGGAGTGAAATCAAACCGTTCCGCCGCCCCGGATTCCACAATGGGCAAGGCCTGTAGGGGCTTGGCGCAGGAACGGAGGAATGTGGAAAAATCCGGATCTCCCACCCGGTCTAATAAGTTTCCGCGATGATCCACGACGGCAATTGAGCCGCGGTGAAAACTTTCTCCATGTCCCCCGCGGGAGACTCTTATCAAAAACTCTGACATTTTCATACTCTTTCTATTAATTCCCTACCGAAAAACTCTAGGCACTTTAGCACACTTTAGAGCATTTTAGGCACTCCAATTTTTTATATTTTTAGCAGAGAAAAAAGAAAAAGGTCAAGGAGAAAGCTGCTTAGGATAGGGGCGGACCACTGGAGATAGGCTTCCAAAAGGGGCTGATAGATCTTCTGGGGCGGCAAGGAATCCACAAGCCCCGTATCACGAAGGTAGTCGAGGAAACGATTTACCGAGTAACCCACCCGACGCACGTGTTTTTCTGGCGCTCGCCGGTTCCGGCACCGCAAAGGGTACGCCCTGAAAAAGCCCTCAACTTCTCTTAAGCTGACGCTCTGGTGGGCTCCACTCCTTGGACCACCCAGATGCTCGTTAAGGTGGGATACATTAAAGAGGCGGTGACGGATGGTGCAGCGACTGAACCCATGCTCCAGCAGCCAGTTGCAAAACCCTTCCAGAAGCTTTCCTATTGGGCCCCTGCGCAGCCTCCTCAGGGTTCCCGGATACTCAAACACCCGTTCCAATGCCATGACAGCCTCCTTTCTCCGCCTCTTTTGTGAGGCAGCCAGAACTTGTCATAGCATGGAATTATGTGTAGGATAATCGGTAGAGGCCCGCGAATAAGGACAAAATGGCGGGGAGATTCATAAGGGATGACGGCTCAACTTCACATAATCCTGAGCTTCACATAACACCACACTTAACGCACCCAATTGGTACTTCTGGGAGCTGAGAGGCCCGTGGATCTTTTTCGGGCAGATAGGTCAGGGGGTGCTTTTCCCGCAGGAGGGAGTGAAGATGCATGTTTATTGGCTGGTAAGAGCGGAAGACCTGTCTGGGGTTGTCCTTATCCCACTGCGAAAGCTTTTTGGCAGGCTTTCCCCCCGGACGACTTAATAAAGCACCCCATATCTTGTGGTTCTTGCGCTTGACATACAACTTCGCTTTTTACTATATTCAACTTACCCAAAAGCGAGTTCTTATCAGATATCAGATATAGTATCGGGAGAAACCGGTCTACTCGACTCAATTGATTGCAACCATTGACAGGGGGGGCGTGATGAGTATGCAAGAAAAGAATTTGAAAGACGGTGAGACGATCGTGAGGTGCACCTCCGCCATAGACTGCGGCGGGCGCTGCCCGCTCAGATTGCATGTCAAGGACGGTGTCATCACCCGGATCGAGGGGGACGATTTCAAAGACCCCGAGAAGCAGTTGAGGGCGTGTCTGCGCGGTCGGGCCTATCGCCACTGGATATACCATCCGGACCGCCTCAAGTATCCTCTGAAAAGGGTGGGAGAAAGGGGGAAGGGGATAAGCGAGTACGCACGGATTTCATGGGATGAAGCCATGGACACCGTCGTTCGGGAGCTAAAACGGGTCAAGGAAACCTACGGAAATGCCAGTATTTTTTTTGCCGGCGGCGGGCACCTGGGCGCCCTGCACACGGTGGGCTCACTGTCCAAAGCCCTTTGCATGTTCGGGGGCTACACCACCATTTACGGCAACATATCGTCGGAAGGGCCCGTCTGGGCGGTGATGACCTCTTACGGGGACGTCATGGTGGGGCACAGCCGTGAAGACCTTCTCAACAGCCGCCTCATCATCATGTGGGGCTGGGACCCGGTGAGGATGATCTCCGGCACCGATTGTATCTACACCCTCACCAAGGCCAAGGAAGCCGGGATCAAGATCTACACCATCGACCCCCGGTGCACCCATTCCGCGGCGACCTTCGCCGACGAATGGATCCCCATCATCCCCGGTACGGATGCGGCCATGATGGTCAGCATGGCCTACGTCATGATCAAAGAAAATCTGCATGACCAGGCATTTCTCGACAAGTATACGGTGGGATTCGATAAGTTCCGCGATTACGTTCTGGGAATCGAGGACGGCGTCGAAAAGACCCCTGCCTGGGCCTCGGAAATATGCGGCGTTCCGGCAAGGAGGATCGAGAGCCTTGCCAGGGAGTATGCCACGACCAAACCGGCGTGTTTGAATGACTGCCAGGGACCAGCGCGGGCCGCCCAGGGAGAGCAGTTCAACCGGTGCGCCATCACCCTGACGGCCATGACGGGCAACATCGGCAAGCCCGGTGGAAGCGCCTGCGGCGGGCTCATGGGGATTCCCTACGGTCACATGTTCCGTTCCGCGGCAATACCCGGCGCAAAGAATCCCGTGGAAGAGGGGGGCCCTTCGGTGCGCGGGACCCTGGACCTGAAACTGCGGCTGGTGAGCCGCATCCACACCAACAAGATATTCGACGCCATACTGAAGGGAAAGGCAGGAGGGTATCCCGCAGACCTCAAGATGGCCTGGCTGGCAGGGGGCAACATCATGACCCAGCGGGGCGACATCAACAAGGGGGATCGGGCTTTAAAGAGCCTGGAGTTCATTGTGGCGCAGGATCTGTTCCTGACTCCCACCGCCCGCTATGCGGACATCGTGTTTCCCGTATCGACTTTTGCGGAAAAGAACGACCTTACCCGCCCCTGGCCTTCCGGCCCGTATCTTACCTTTATGAACAGGGCCATCGAACCCCTCGGGGAGTGCAAAACCGATTGGGAAATCGGCAACCTGCTTGCCGAGAAGCTCGGTTTCAAGGATTTTGACACCAACACCGAAGATCAGTGGCTCCGACTGTTCGTCCAAGACAACCCGGAGTACGCTACCTACATCAAGGACTATGACAAGTTCAAACGCGACGGCATATACAGAATCCAGATGGATGAACCCTATGTCGCCTTCAGAAAGCAGATCGAGGACCCTGAAAAGAACCCCTTCAACACCCCCTCCGGGAAAATTGAGATTTTCTCCCAGCGAGTGGCCGATATCAACAACCCGATATGCCCGCCCATTCCCAAGTACATCCCGGACGGCGAGCACAGGAGACATCCTCTGGCAAAGAAGTATCCGCTCCAGCTTCTCTCTCCGCACCCCAGAGTCCGTGCCCATTCCACCCTGCAGTTCGTGGATTGGCTGGAGGAGGCGGAGCCCCATGCGGTCTGGATCAATCCGGTCGACGCCGAGGCCCGGGGAATCCGGCACGGCGACGAGGTCTATGTGTTCAACGACAGGGGCAAGCTGGCTATAAAGGCCCTGGTCACCAAACGCATCATCCCGGGTGTAGTTTCCATCTATGAGGGCAAGTATTACCAGCCCGATGGACAGGGAATCGAACGTGGCGGGTGCGTGAATGTCCTGACCCCCGATGCCTATTCACCGGGAGGAGCCGCGGCCCTGAAGTCCTGCCTCGTTCAGATAACCAGATCATGAAGGAGAGAAGACCATGCAGACGGGTTTCTATTTCGATCAAGCACGGTGTACCGGATGTTTCACCTGTTCGGTAGCTTGCAAGGATTGGCACGACACACCCGCGGGGCCCGCGAACTGGATCAGGATTCACTACCGGGAAGACGGGAAATTCCCCAAGGTCTTCGTCAGCCACGTGGCCTCGCCCTGTTACCACTGCAAGGAGCCGGTGTGTGCGTACGTGTGTCCCAACGAAGCACTCACCAAGCGTGAGGAGGACGGGATCGTGGTCGTGGACCGCGACAAGTGCCGTGGGGATAAAAGCTGCGGGATTGTTTCCGAAGCCGCCATGGGCCCTGGTTACCTTTATGGCGCGGGAGTGGCGCCCTGCCAGGCGGCCTGCCCTGCCGGGCTGCACATACCCGGCTATGTGACCCTCATCGCCAAGGGGAAAAACAAGGAGGCCCTCGACCTGATCAGGCAGCGCATGCCGCTTCCTTCCGTGTGCGGCCGGGTTTGCCTCCACCCCTGTGAAACGGCGTGCCGTCGCCAGGAGGTGGAACAGCCGATAGCCATCATGGCCCTGAAGGGTTTTGTGACGAACAACGTTTCCCAGCAGCTCCCCGAGCGCCTCTCCCAGGTGCATGAGGACAAGGTGGCCATCGTGGGCTCCGGGCCGGCAGGTCTTGCCGCAGCCTACGATCTTATCAGGGCCGGATACGGGGTCACCGTTTTTGAATCCATGCCGGTTGCCGGCGGCATGCTTTCGGCTGGGATACCGGAACACCGCCTTCCCAGACAGGCGCTGAAACGGGACATCGATCACATCAAGGCCCTGGGCGTGGAGATAAAGACCAGCACACCGGTGGGTCCCGGCCTGTCCATCGACGACCTTTTCAACCAGGGCTACGGCGCCGTGCTGGTCACCGTGGGCGCTCACAAAGGGCAGAAGCCCAGCATCCCCGGCGCCGATTTGCAGGGCGTTCTGGCAGGCACCGCCTTCATGTGGGATGTGAACTTCGCTGGGAAGGTCAAGGTCGGAGAAAAGGTACTGGTAATCGGAGGCGGCAACGTAGCCATGGATTGCGCCCGGTCGGCCCGACGGCTCGGGGCCCGTGAAGTGACGGTGGCCACCCTGGAGTGCCGGGCGGACCTGCCGGCCGAGGTGGACGAAATCGCCCAGGCTGAGCAGGAGGGAATCTGCGTGGACTGCGAACTCACGCCTGTCCGCATCCTGGGCGGGGGAGGCAAGGTGACCGGAGTGGAGGTTCTGGGGGTGGCAGGGCTCCAGTTCTACGCGCAGGGACGGCCCAGCTTCCAGACGGTGGCCGGAAGGGGGAAGACCTTCCAGGTGGATACGGTCATCTTCGCCATCGGCCAGACTCCGGACCTCACAGGCCTGTCTGGAAACGGAGGTGTCACCGCCGGTGCGCTTGGAACCGTTGCGGTCGATGAGGAAACCTTGATGAGCCCCCGTCCCGGTCTTTTCGCGGCCGGAGACTGCGTCACCGGCGCCACCAGCGTGGTTGACGCCATAGCGAGCGGCCAAAAGGCGGCCTTCTACATCAACCGGTATCTCCAGGGCGATGTTATGAGGGTGCGGCCGGAAAAGGTGGTCGACCCGGCGGACATCAAGACGGAAATCCCGGCGGATGTGCAAAAGGCGCCGCGGCAGGCCATGCCCATGCTCTGCCAGGCGGAAAGGCTTTCCAGTTTCAAGGAAGTGGCGCTGGGGTACAGCCCCGAGGCGGCCATGGAGGAGGCCAAGAGATGCCTCAACTGCGCGGGTCATCTGTGCAAAGACGTGTGTCCTTACAGCGCGCCCCAGTTTGCTGCCGAGGAAAAGGCAAAGATGCAAAAGTGCGACCTGTGCGTGGACAGGTGGGCCGAAAACAAAAAGCCCATCTGTGTGGAAGCGTGCCCGGTAAGGGCCCTGGACGCAGGCCCGCTCGAGCAACTGGAGGCAAAATACGGACAGATCAAGGACGCGTACGCCTTCGTCTACTCGGCGACCGTGGAGCCGTCCATCGTCAACAAGCCGAAGAAGCGGCCTTGAGCGAACGGATGCGTCGCGTCGGCCTTGGGTGGTGCGACGCATTCCCCCCCCTTATTTACTGCATTTTGAGGCTGTGTCGGGTTGACAGGCCGCTTGTCGGTGGACATATTTGCGCCTGCCAGAGTGGTTATCTGCTTTGCCACGTGTGTTGCACTCGCCGGAGCCTGGGGCAGGGCCACGGCAAAAAGGACGCCAACAAGGGGCTGCCCTGCAAGATATTCCGGCGGGTCTGCGCCCCGCTGAGGATATAAAGGTATGACACGTGATGATGAATTAGGAGCCCGCATCATAGCCGACGCTGCCAAACTGAGGCGACAAACGTCCACCGCGGACGGCGCTGGTCGCATTTTCATGGCCACGGGCAGGGGAGGCACCGGATAGTCCACGTTCGCTGCCCTGCTGGCCAGGTTTCTGCGGCCGCCGCTCCTGCTGCTCGATACCGACCCGGACCAGAGTCTGGCCAACATGCTCGGGGTGAACCTGGAACAAGAGCAGGTCACTACCGAGGTCGGCCGTGTCCTGCCAGTAAAGACCCTTTCGGATCTTACGGAAGAACTTGAGGACGAGGAAACCTTTTTTGAGATGGGTTTCGGTCCTGTGACCCTAAAGATACGGATGCTTCTGGAGAATTTCAGTTGTTACCGGTCGGAGCGGTTCGATCTGATTGCCATGGGGCCCCGCTGGGCAGAAGGCGATTATCGAGTGGCCAGCTTCCTCTTTGAGTTCATCATCCCCTCCATCGGAGAAAACTACAAGAACATACTGATAGATTCCCCCGCGGGACTGGAACACCTCAACAGAAGAGTAGTCTCTCGCGTCAACGACCTCTTTACTACTTCCGCCATTGACACATTGATTGCCGCTCTGGCTATCGAATATGATTGCTCCCTCCTTCACCGGGACTCGCACTTTGATCTCATCGCCTGCCACTGGGAAAAATAGTCGAAAATAGAAAGTCTTAATCCTGGCCATTTTAGAGCGTTCCCGGTGCATGATTTTAGCTCATTTTAGGTCCATTTTTGCCCATTTTCGCATTCCTGATGGTTTTCCGCTGACAAGTTATGAAAATGGGGGAAAATTGGACAGTGGAGGGGTAGGTGAATATTCATAGGTATAGTCACCGTGGAGTACTTCCTGTACTCTTCAGTTGAAACATTTTGTGGATCGATGTAGATTTCGGTCGGTAATAGCTAGAGGGAGGTTGTGCTTTCCATATGATCTCAAGACTTCCGGCAAATTGTAGATAGCCGCTATTCGGAGCGAATATTTTTTGCACGAAATCCCATCCAGGTTAACTTACTGTTATTATTAATAAATAAAATGAGTAAAATTTCCCTTGACAATATTTCTGCATGATCTAAAATTTCAGCCATAGATTCCCGTCCGTTGCCAATTAACCCAGCAACAAAACCTTCAACCTTCTGGGGAGTAAAATGAGAAGGTGGGGTAATCAGAAGATGATCAAGTGAAACCTCCAAAGGGCTTATGATTTGCCTTTGGGGGTGCTTTCCTGTTTCGTCCTTTTTAAATCAGGCGTTCTAAATTTA
>Ga0315288_10001003_pt1 | contig 35893 bp, 26 predicted proteins | sample YL17G11_20_MG_FD_203454 | JGI IMG/M metagenome (GOLD analysis project Ga0315288, IMG submission 203454) | Sediment microbial communities from Yellowstone Lake, YNP, Wyoming, USA - YL17G11_20 | ecosystem: Environmental > Aquatic > Freshwater > Lake > Sediment | place: USA: Wyoming | collected...
TAAACTCTTGTGGCAACATCGAATTTCACCCAACTTGAGGTTTTCGGCACGAGTTAGAGAATTAATTGAAACGGTTTCCTATGGGCTTTTCGCCGCATAGCAAATGGCTAAACCGCACACATCCTCAAGTGTGCTTATTCCTTCCTTTGATCCATTCGTGCCTGAAATATGCCATCTCCCCGACCTGCGCATCGCACGAAATTGGTCCGCTACGGACTCCCAGAGGGGTCTGCCGCCAGCATCCTGCGTGATCAACAAAAGATGCCCAAGAAAACAGACTTCAATCGCATGGAAGAAGTGGTCGCGGTAATAAGCCTGCATGGCGTGAAGAGGTGGCTCTGTCCGCGCGGCATGGAGGAGGTGGCTGGTAATATCAATGCGGTGGTCGATGCCAAGATGCATGTGCCCGTACTCAGCAATCATCCAGACCAAACCCTCAATTGTCCGCCAATCCAGAGCGGTATTAGCAAGAAGATAATGAAGTACACGCCCTATATGGCCCATACATCGGCCCTTTTCTTCAAGACCGATGCCATTGATTGGCGCACCGAAATAGGGTGCGTGCACATTCGCACGGAGGAAGTCTGAGATGAATAATCGACTCAGAGACTGCTCATCAAGACGGTCAGGATCAACGCCGACGCCTCGTCCGTACATGCATACTGGTCTGTCATTCTTGGCCAGCTTCAGAGGCACCCACCCACAGAGCCGTTTGATGACCAACTCATGCCATTTGCCGCCCAATTCAGCAGGTACGCTTTCACATTTCGCACGGGCTCCTGAAGTCCAGGGACAGAACCAGAGCAGTGTGGTCGCAAGTTTTCTGTCAGCCAGCTTACCATTGTGGCAGGGGGGCCAAGGGTACCCAATACAATTATGCCAGCCCTTCTCAGCGGGATCCTCATCGTGAGGATTCACGATATCGATGACACTCCTACGCAGCCAATCTTCCTGCCTTTCTTGATTATCCACATCATCTCCTCGTCGGCGAGACAATCCGGCATTAGCAAAGCTGACGATGTCTGCGAGCGTATGCAAACGCACCAGACAACGGAATACCTCCGAGGCCTCCTCCTCAGCATACTCCTTCTCTGCCGACGGATCCGTACAGAATCTTCTCAACCGCGAGCGCTCGTAGTGAAACCACCACGGCCACAGGCGAGTGAGTGCAACTATCGGGTCCAGGCGTTTCCCACGTTTGTCTTGATCCGATCTTACGCTGATATGCGCAGGATTAATGAGAATCACATAGCATATAGCATTCGACGAATCACCAGGCAGTTGAAACGGCTCTGCTACGATAAGCACAGTAGGTCCTTGCCCCTTTGCACCAAGTTGGGCTGGTTCGAAAAGGAACGATCGCCCTGTCTGTAACAGTTCTAGTACTCGACTTTGACCACCTTTGTGACTGCCGCTTGGCGACAATATGAAGCTCTCTATAGGCCTATCCGGATATCCGTACATATTGAGAGATGGCAGTGCCTCTTCTACGACGCCTCGCCAATTAATGGCGGGCGCAGAGGAATTGGACTGCATGTGCGAGGTAGACCTGTCCGCAACTGCGAAAGCACAACTGATAGATGCGGAAATTGCCAAGATATGATCCAACAGCTCACGCATGCAGACAACGTCGTAATTGGACACGGCCTTCACAAGTTGCCCCAACTTCAGAGTAATCAAACGATCTGCATCGACGGATTGCCTGGTCGCCATCCCATCACCCCATCAATCCCAGTTTCTTGACGGCAACGCGGATCTCCGGTGATGTGATGGGCTTCACCTGCCACACGACCTTAGATGTCTCTACAAGAGCCATTCCCCTGTCCCTTATGGCCTGATTCTCGCGGGCCGTCAAGTAGAGGACACACTTATCCAACTTGCCCCCATTTGTCCTTGCCCAATTCTCAACAAGCTCAATCCCACCCTGAACGCGGAGCATCTTGAATATCTTTCTGTCCAATACGTCCACTGCAAAGCGGGCTTTTAGCCACTCGTGGTCTGTCCTTTCCAGGCCCTTGTCCTCCAGTTCAAGCCATTTGTCGTATACGGGTTCTCTCTGCTGTATCAGCTCTTTGATGGCGTCAGCGTCAGTCTCATCCTTGGGTAACATCACGTCCATGACTATAAGAACTATGTCATCCCAATGCCCTTTCGCCAACTCGTCTGCCTGTTCCATGTGTTCAGCTTCGAGATACTGCCACTCGCTGTAGAAGTCCTTGAGAGCATCGCGTATCCATGTCCTCACTCTCTCTTCATCCTCTACGATCAAAATGTACTTGACTGGGTTGGCACTCGTCATGCTATGTATCTCCACTCGTCTTCTAACTCATAATGGGCAATCCCACAGTCATACGTGTTTTCCAATGACTCCTTGTGTCGTTTTGGTATCGCTCTTCTTCCGGCCTACTGCTGATATCTACCCACCCACCATGCTCTTCCACATATTTGATCGCCATGGATAGGCCGAGACCCTGGCCCTCGCGCCGTCGCCTAAACACATCCGACAAACCTGAGGGGACCCAGCGATTGTGTCCTTCTCGAACTAACTCGATATGTGTTGGAGGTATCCCCTGGCCAACGTTTTCTATCTCCACCGCTGTCGTATCGGCGCCCCACTCTCTCAGACGGACATTCACATCGCCCCCTGGATCAGCATACTTGGTGGCATTGTCAACCAGATTTGTGAACACTATCTCCAAATTGCCCTGGTCCCGAACAGAGGGATTGTACAGTTCCTCAACGTCCATGTTGACACAGCAGCCGCGCTGTCTGCTCAGTTCGCGAGTCTGTACTAGTACTCTGGTCAGCAGTTGGCGAATCTCCGTCGGACGGCCTTGAATCGCAGGCGCCGTATAAATCTCACGCATGTAGAATTTCGCAATTCTAATGCTCCGTCGACACTGAAAGATGTCATCATAAGGCTGCGAGCCAACAAGATACAGCTTTGTCAAATCTTCAAGCTTCTGCACGGCCATCTGAAGGGGTAGCTTCGCCGTGTGACCGACATGTCCCACTCGCTCTTCAAAATCGGCACCTTGGGCCTGAAGCGTCAATACAAGACTGGTAACGCGGACCCTCAAGGCAACCGTCTCACAAAAATCTTGTATGAAATCTCTGTCATGCTCTTCAATTGTGCCGGAAATAGCCAAAAGAACGTCCGTCGTAAGTGTACGGTGCTCGCGGGGTCTTTGAACAAACAACTGTACGTTGCGCTGTCCAAGTGCCAGTACGTTTTGCAGAAGATCCAGGTCTTCCGCCCCGAGCCCATAGCCTCGCAGTTCTTCGGGTGAGGTAAGCCGAGAGTCGGGAATAACTGCAACCAGCCGTGCTGGGATACTCGGCGCATTCTCTCTGCCCGATCTGCCCCTGATTGACACTTGTCCCCAAATCTCGAATCGGGATTGTCGCCGTCTATAGACCTTGAGTCCAGCGAGTTTCGTCAATTGCAGAAAGTCCCGCAAAACCTCTTCCAGAACCACACGCCATTCTTTTACAGAAGCCTCTTGTGAGAGTTCTCGGACAATGTCATTAAGGAACCTTCGCCTTGCCGCTTCCCATTGCTGGGCATACAACTTGTTGAGCAAGCCCTCCAGCATGCTTCCGAATTCCACGAACTTCTCGAAAACCTGTTCAATCATGTCAGCAGTGATCGCCCTTGGTTGTATATTCGCCGCTAATCGCTCATGCAGTTCCTTCTGCGTGCTTGGCTCTGCAATCTTATCTATCATCAGTCCAATCCTGTCTGTGCGATCCCGCGGAATCAACTGGCCCGCAAAGACTACCGCGATGGTCCTCCCCCCAATTCTCAGTGGGTACGTCATATCAATGAGTCCCATGTGACACTCGTACTTATTAGGTGATTTCTCAGGATCGATCCAGTATTGCACCGCCATCTCTGCATCAAATGCTTTGCATCTTCTGTCGTGAGCATCACAACTGCGAAAATTGGCGCAGAACGGATGATACCATTCGCGTCCGCCACTAGATTCAAATCTACCGAACTGAGAGTCAGGATCATTGGCGCACAGGTCGGAGTCTGGATTGTCCACCTTGGGATAGAGAATGGACACGCCTGACTTGAAGAAGAAGCAGAAGCCATCAATCAGGCGATCCAAAGCCCCCTCAGGAAACAGGGCCAGCGGATCTGAAGGATTCCGGCATTCCAAGTACTTGTTCACGTCAATAATCATGGACGATCCTCTCCTTGAACAGGACCTCCACAAAAGGATGAGCCCGCTCGATCACAGTAGTTTCCTCGATCATCAATTGACCGTTCCCATTCCATTCTATCAATGATATCACTTTTGACACCATTGTCAAATCACATTGTTTGCGAATGACGCCCAATAACACCTTCCATGCTTAGCCCTTTCACACGAAACGCCCAAGATACGTATTGTGTGTGCTGGGTTCATATTAGCCAACGATTCTCTACTTGAAAATGTCAATCTTTGAGCATACATTGCCAGGGCAAACGCATCTAAATCGAAATCGTGGTTTTTGAGCGCATAAACGCGGCTTCACTTGCAGTGCAGTTTACCGTATCGTCTCATCGAACCCTGTTTTTGAGCCAAAAACGCGGAATCGTAAATTTAGATGCAATTGCCCTGCATACATTGCTTATGGTGGCTACCGCCGGAGAACATCAAACTCATGTTCCAGTAGAAGGCAACGGGGTAGACGGATACCTATTATGGATGTGTTTGCCCACCTGATGGAGAAAGATTTGCGTTTGTCTCTTCACACACATTGTTGCCCAAGGAGGAAATCAAGTCCGGAGTCAAGTCAATTGGGTAGATGTCCACAAGAACTGTTCTTTTAAGCACTTACGGAGTTATGGGATTGGTTTTGTAAACCAGGGGTTGTCGGTTCGAATCCGACCGTTGGCTTTCCGTCTTGAATGTCCTATTCCGGAACCGCCCCCTGCACAAACATTTCTCAGGCATAGGCGCAGCAGCATTCGTGCGGGCTGTCGGGATAGACAGGCCCACTCGGCGCTCCGCCGCGGGCCACCTCTTCCTTGCGGAATAACGATTCGCACGACTCCGCCGCCGCCTGCAGCTCCTTGACCTCGGCCTTGCTGATAGGCTCGTACGATTTGGCCGCCTCGATTGCCTTATCGAGCAGGTCGAGAAACGAAGGCGGTATCGCCGCCGCGACGGACTTCTGCGATAGCGCATATCGCACCGCCAGGCTCACCTCCTGCCGGCTCTCCGCCGTGCGATACCACCATTTGCGCGTCCGTTCCACGCCGCTCGGCCAGGCGCCCATTGACAACGCCTTCATCGCCAGCACCGCCGCCACCTGCTTCTTCGCAAGCTCGAGCACCGGCTCGCCGAACCCCATCTTGAACATCTCGACAAAATTGATCGGGAACATCACCGTATCGAAATCGAACCCCTTCATCGCCGCCAGCGCGCCCTTCGTGGTATGCGCCGAGAAGCCAAGATGCCGGACCTTCCCTTCCTTCTTGGCCTCCATCAGTGTCTCTATCGCCCCGTCCGGACCCAGGGCCTGCTTGACTTCGTCCTCAGTTCGTATATGGTGCAACTGGTACAGGTCGAAATACTCCGTCTTGAGCCGGGTCAGCGACCGCTCGAGCTCCTGGCGCGCCCCGGCCTTGTCCCGCATCTTCGTCTTGCAGGCCAGGAATATCTCGCTGCGCTCAATACCCTGTAGCCCGATCCCCATCTTAATCTCCGCGTCGCCGTAAGCCGGCGCGACATCGAAATAGTTGACGCCCCGCTCGAAGGCATTGTGCAGCCCTTCGGCGCCGCGACCCTGGTCGTAATTCGCAAGCGCCAAACCCGGAAATCCCACAATTGAGACCTTCCTGTCGCTGCGCCCGAGCGCCCGCCGGGGCAGCCCAGCCACCTTGTCTGCACCCTGCTTGGCTGAACTGTCCGCACTCATCGCCGTCCCCATCCCAAGGGCGCAGCCCCCGGCCACCGCACCCGCCGCCTTCAAAAAAGACCGCCTCTTCATAATGAACTCCTTATCCTTGCCCCAATCAAAACAGCCATCCCGACAACGGCGGGATTCCGCAATTTTGCACTTTGCACTTTCATTTTTGTGTTCTCATACTGACAGTCGCTCAGTTTGAGATAATAATACGTCAGCCATTATAGCCCACCTTCAGCCCCACCATCAACCCTAAACGAAACACCCAGAGGCCGCTGGACCATAACGCCCTAACCCGCATATTTCATGCGTTTTGCAGAAATGCGTCTTAATTTCTTGCTGTGTAAGAGATTCCGTACATAGCTGACATTAACACGCTGTAATTTGCAGGAAAACCGGTAAAACCATACCGAATATCATAATGTCTTTAATAACAAACACTTGACTCTCTGTAATACAATCTTTCAACTTCTTGTTTTTTCTGCTTGATATTGGAATCCGGCTGCCATAACCACCGTCGAAATAAGACGTTATGGTTTGTTTTGACTTCTGAGTTTCGGTGATTCGGATTTGTTTAGGATTTCGGATTTCGATATTGGGATTTCCGGGCCGGTCGCGCCCTTGACACGACCGGCTCCGCCCCATACAGTGTCGGCTATGGCGAAGAGCCTTTATATCATCGACGCCCACGCGCACATCTACGCGGCGTATTATGCGCCGATGCGCGGGCAGCTCACCAGCCCATCGGGCGAGCCGACGAAGGCGACGTATATCTTCACGATGGCCATACTCGGCCTTATCCAAAGGCGAAAGCCCTATATGCTGGTCGTTGCGCTGGACAGCAAGGCCCCGACGTTTCGCAGCAAGATTTACACCGACTACAAGGCCCATCGCCCGCCGATGCCCGATGATATGCCCGCCCAGATAGACCGAATCGAGCAGATTCTCGATGCGATGAATATACCGAGGCTGCGAGTCGATGGCTTCGAGGCGGACGACATCATCGGCACGCTCGCGAAGAAGGCCTCCGCCGACGGTATGGACGTCTTTATCTGCTCCGGCGACAAGGACGTTCTGCAATTGTTGATTGATGTCTCGGCAGCATTAGAGAGCAAGCTGTGTGAGCATAACAAGTGCGCAACAACATGAAGACAGTAATAAAATGAAAATATCGAAGACATAGTCGAAAGCTGCTAATGTTCAGTATCATTATGCCAGTATGGAATCGCGCAAATTATGTAAGGCGTGCGGTTCAGAGTGTGCTTGCACAGACATTCAGAGATTATGAACTGGTTATTATAGACGACGGTTCTGAAGACAACCTCAAAGAAGCCGTCCGGTCATATCTTTCAGACAGGATTATCTATCATCGTATTCCTCATAGCGGCCTCAGTGCCGCAAGAAATGCCGGCATTAGAAAGTCCACCTTTCCTTTCCTCGCTTACCTCGATTCAGATAACTGCTGGCACCCGGAGTTTCTGGCGAGTATGCACGATGCGCTGCAGAGTGTCGATACTCCGCACGAGGCGGCCTACTGTATGGCCAATCGTTATCGAAAAAATCCGCTGACCGGAGAGATTGTACGAGACGGCACAATAGGTGAGCCCTTCAGTTTCAAGAAGCTTATGGATGGCAACTTTATCGACATCAATATGCTCGTCCATTCGCGGAAGGTTGTTGAATATGCCGGCATGTTCGATGAGACGCTGGAAAATACAGAAGACTGGGATTTCATCCTCAGAGTTACTTCCCTCTTTGAGCCGCTATTTGTTCCGAAGGTTCTTGTGGATTATTACCTGGGTATTGCCGACAATGCCATCTCAATCACGGCGGACCTTAAAATCAATTACGGGATTGTTCGCAGCAGGAACATCCAGTTCAACGAGCCAATTACCTTTGTCCACGACACCATAGAGTATGATTGGAAAAACCTCCGCGAAGAGAAATACTATAACTGGGTTCGTCTCCATCATAAGCAGTTGAACACGTCAGATTATACAGCGTGGGGCTATCCCTTCATGCTACAAATCGAGCCTACAAACGTTTGTAATCTGAAGTGTCCGCTTTGCCCGGTGGCGCTCAATGAACTCGGCAGGAGACCCCGGCACATGAAGCTCGAAGAATTCAAGGGCATAATAGATGACATGGAGCGCTACCTATTATTTATCGTCCTCTGGGACTGGGGAGAGCCGTTCGCAAATCCGGAACTGCCGAATATGATTCGCTATGCCTCCGAACGAGATATCCAAACCGTTACGAGCACCAATGCACAACTTCTGGACAATGATGCTTATTTAGAGGCGATTCTAACATCAGGTCTCTCAACGCTAATTGTGGCGATAGACTCTATTGAGGAAAACAATTATCCGGTATACCGACAAAAAGGCCGTCTCGATAAGGCAATTTCAGGTTTACAAAAGCTTGTTGAGATGAAGAAGCGGCTTAGCTCCAACACACATATCAATATGCGTATGGTTATAATGCGACACAATGAGCATGAATTGACGAAACTGCGTCGGCTCGCCCGCAAGGTCGGCGTCGACCGGTTCAGCGTCAAGGCCGTTACTCCGAGTTTTGGCAAGGTGTTTCTGGACAGTGAGTTTGTCCCGAGGAAACTCAAGTATCGCTTTTTCGAATACAAGCCGGGTACATACGAACGTATCCGCATCGATACTCTGTGTCGCAGACCCTGGGAAATTGCCAGCATTCTCTCCAACGGAGACGTAGTACCATGCTGCTGGGATTACGACGACTCCATGAAGGTCGGCAACGTCTTAGAAGAACCGTTCACAAAAATCTGGAACGGACCCGCCTATCGAGAGTTGAGAAAAAGAATATACCATACGAGGCATACTTTGCCCAAATGCATGCTGTGCCCGCCAAACTTCAAAGTCTCAAAGGGCGGCTGGTTTCCGGAATCGCTCGACCTTACCGACAGCGCGCTGGAACGTTTCAAGAGACGCTTGAAAAGAAAGCTCCGGGGTCCGCTGGGACGACGTATAATTAATATCGCTAAGGTTGTTCGTCCTACCACGCGAAAAAACGACCTTGTGCGGTTGATGAAAAGATTTATTAACGTTAAGCCATAAGTATCTGGAGGGCAGCTAAAGTCTAAAGAGCTTTGAAAGGTCGTAAAAAATGAAAGTTACCCTCATATATCCCGGCATTACCGAGTGTGGTTTTAATTCACTCAAAGGCAATGAGGGTTCCTGGATGAACCATGGATTAGCTATTTTATCCTCCGCACTCAGGGCCAAAGGCCATGAAGCTAACCTTATAGACCTTCGACGTTTGACGGGATGGGAACATTTCCGCCAAGTAGTCAAAGACAGAGCCAGAGAAGTTGTCGGGATTACAATGATGAGCGTGGATTACAATGTTGGTGTTACCGCCGCGGAAATAATTAAAGAGATTAAACCAGCAACAAAAATCTTTGTAGGTGGGGCACATCCTTCCATTTGCCCGGGGGAACTAGAAAGACTGCAGTGCATAGATTGTGCAATCAAGGGTGAAGGGGAGATTACTTTCCCGAAATTGGTGGATGATTTAGTTAACGGAAAAAGTCCGCCTAAAGTAGTGGATGGTTATCGGCTGGAAGATTTGGATGAATCTCCCTGGGCAGATCGTGATTTGTTTCAATGTCCAGAGGAGCCCTTTATGCCATTTTTAGAGGCTCCATTTGTTACATTGATTGCTGGGCGGGGTTGCAAATACAACTGCAATTATTGCCAGCCCGCTGAAAGATTAATATTTGGCCGAAAGGTTCGTCGGCGTTCCGTAACAAACGTTATCGATGAATTAAAACATTTGAATAATCGCTATCATTTTAATTCCTTTATGATCCACGATGATTGTCTGACGGAGAATCGTGAATGGGTAATGGAGTTTTGCAGGCAATATAAAGCCGAAGGTTTTACTCAGCCTTTTGTTGCACAGTCCAGAGCAGATATTATCTGCAAGAATCGGGATATGGTTGAGGCTCTTTGTGAAGCCGGCTTAAGTTTATTTATTATTGGTTTTGAAAGCGGCTCTGATCGTGTTCTTAAATTTCTTCGGAAAGGGTGTACGCGGCAGCAAAATCTGGAAGCAGCACACATTTGTAAGGAGTTAGGCATTAAGATATGGGCAAACTATATGCTCGGTCTGCCTACCGAAACCAAGGAAGAAGTTCTTGAAACATTATCTATGCTTAAACAGATAAAGCCTTATCATTGCTCACCTGCATTTTATACCCCTCATCCCGGCAGTGATCTGTTTGAGATTGGCAAAAAAATGGGCATTCATCTGATAACTGCTCACGAATCATATCGCAGAAATACATACGAGCCCAAAATTAAGGGGCCAGACTACAAGTTTCTCGCAAACATCCTTCCTAAATCGATTGCATTGTCAGAACAAGCGTATCCTGGCAGTCTTTTCTCTTTGAGGCTAAAGATCAAATGCAAAGCTGCGGTTGCTAAATGGCCAAGGTTGTACCGCTTTTTGAAGCATATCAAGAGAAAATTCTCTCTCTAACCGCAACTTATGAGGTTATTTATAATAGTTCACAGGTTTGGCAATGGGCAATAAGCGAAGCATTGATATTTTGTTGGCCACTTATAATGGCCAGAAGTATTTAAGAGAACAGATAGATTCTATCCTTGCTCAGACTAATCAGGACTGGCAACTCTTAATCCGTGATGATGGGTCTGATGACGATACACTAAGCATTATAAAAGATTATGCAGCAGAATATTCCGATAGGATTATGTTAATTGAGGATGGTTGCTGCCATCTTGGCGCGAGTTTAAACTTTAGCCGTCTGCTGGAAAATTCAACTGCTGAATATAGCATGTTTTGTGATCAGGACGACGTCTGGCTTGAGCAAAAAATTCAGGTATCACTGGATTTGATGAAAACCACCGAAAAAGAGTGTCCGAACAAACCGGTATTAGTGCATACTGATTTAAGAGTGGTGGATTCCCGATTAAAGACAATTGCCAAGTCAACGTGGCGGTACCAGAGAACTCTCCCTGAGACGGGCAATGACTTCAATAAGGTTGTGCTTCAGAATGTAGCCACGGGCTGCACAATAATGATAAACAGGAAAGCTAAAGAAATCTCTTTGCCTGTACCCAAAGAAGCAATAATGCATGATTGGTGGATTGTTGCTAATGTGGCAAAGCATGGAAAAATTGTCTATGTCTCAGACCAGCTTGTTCTATATCGGCAACATTCCAATAATTTAGTAGGCGCAAAAAAAGCACCAACAATTACTGTCTGGTCTTTTTTAAGTAGTCTATTTTCCTTGAAAAAAAGGGTTTTGAATCACTACAGAATGGTAAAAAAATATGATCCCAATGCCACTTTTTGCTCTGTCGTATTGAAGAAAATTGTAAGTAAAATTGCTCAACAATGCAGATGATATTATGGGCCAAGCTCTATATTAATACACATAACTAAATTCAGACAAGGAAAACATAGTCTCTTTAGGTGGATGTGTTTTTTCACTAAATTAGAGGCCTATGCCAAAAAAGTGATTACTGTTTTTATTTCTACCTACAATGCCGCTCGGCGTCTCGCAGAACTGCTGCTGCGCGGGTCTCTACAATCGGGCGCGGACCAGGGTCAATGCGTGTCTGCCACCGGAGACGTGGCAGACTTACGACATCGAATTCCGGGCGCCCCGGCTCAACGCCGACGACAACGTCAAGGAGAACGCCCGAATCACCGTCTATCACAACGGCGTTAAAGTGCACGACAACGGCGGGATTCCGCAATTTTGCACTTTGCACTTTGATTTTTGCGTTCTCAAACTGGCCGGCGGTCAGTTTGAAATAATAATACGGCAGCCATTATAGCCGACCTTCAGCCCCACCATCAACCCTAAACGAAACACCCAACCTTTCGGCATGGTTCAATTCTGGGTGGCAGCCTCAAGCAAAGCTTGGGGATGGCACTATAACCCCTCATCATTGCGAGGACTCCAGGGCCGTGGCAATCTCTCGTCTGGCAAGCGGAGTAAGCTGTTTTTGCGTTTGAAATTGGCTTTGATTGGGTTTGTTTTGAATAGCGTTTGTTGCTCATTGTTCGTTGTTCTTTGGCATAAGCCTTTGTGTTTGCTGTACTTATGGTCATTTTGCCCATTTTGAAATTGGGTTTGTTTTGCAAAATTAACTGCCAGCCACAAAGCCACTAAGACACCAAGAGCACAAGGGCACAAGAGGGGAAGGCCACAAGGGAATAAGAGGAGCGGAGAAGCCTTTGGCTGGCGGTGCTGGGGTTTGATTTTTGTGTCGGCCATGTTTTGTTTCCTGTTCTTTTGTTTATGCGATTCCGTTATGTTAGTTTGATATATATTATACGCGATGGCAAGTTGGGTGTCAAGTGAATTTTAACAACAGATTTCACAGATTTTCGCAGATTAACGCAGATTTGGGCGGAGGGGGGAGAAAAGATTGAAAAGACTCAAAATGATTAACCGCAGACGGCGTCCAGAACCTGCCGTTGGTTCTTAGGCGGGCTTGCGGAGGGATAGTAAATCGAAAATCTCAATATCACCCCCCAACCGAAGCCAGATTCGCACAGACTCCACGCCTTCAGCGCGCCAGAGGCAGCCCACCCCGCGCGCCCGCCCGTGTTCGCTGGCCCGACGGCGACTGTGTTAGCCCAGGGTATCACCCTGGGTTCTTACCAAAAACAACACCGCTGGACAACTTGCCTTCTGCTACAACCGTTCCCTCAGCAACCTCAGGCAGTCGCAATCGTCCCGCGCAAGTTCGACGCTATCTGCACTAAGCTCCATAACTCTCCGCAGAATCCCTCTCTTGTTGCCCCGCTCATTTTCTGTCAGGCCAAAAGCCGTTCCGTAAACCATCGTATTAGCTTCATCCTTTTTAGGTAGCTGCAGTATTTCCAAATTCTCCTCGGCGTAGCCGAACCCCAGGAAGAATATCCTCTTCGCAGCGGCCATTAACTTGGGTGCCTCCTCAAGCGCAAGATTGTTATGGTCGTCATAGATTATTTTGAGATTGTCGGCCAAGGTTGCCACACCCACGCGCCCGAGCTCACCCCCATACGGAACCATGATGTGGATGTCTTGCCATGGCAACCCAGCTATTTGGCCAAACACGTGTATGATTTTGACGTGGCTCAATTGCTCCTTGACAATTGCAGGCGTAACTCCCCCGAAGGCGTTCACTAGACTGTCGAACAGGAAATGATCCAGAGACCTGTCGTAATTGAAAGTGATGATCGAAAACTTGTTCTCGCAAAATCTACCGATGAAGTCATCTCGGGTCACCAGCTTATCCCTCAGCTTGCCGAGTATGAAGGAATACCAGTCCCTCTGCGGATTCTCTATTGCCTTTCTGAACATTATTTGTTTGCGCTCGGCTGCCAATACTCTGAAGACAATTGCAAGCCTTCCCATACGGGTTAACTCTCGATCTTCAGCGTGTCCAGCCAAAAATAAGTCTATAGACTGGGTGTGTGCTCTCCTGAATCTCTCTACGAAGCTTAACGCATCCCGGACAAGATCTCTCTTGGCCTTGTTGAATGGCTGTATGATGTCCTCCCCTCGGAAATAACTGGTGAAGTCGCTCACGAAGTGTTCAATTATCTCATCTCGCAAGTCTTTCCCAACAGGGTACCCATACGGGGCACTTGCCCCCGCACCTAAGATGAATACAGTAGCTTCCTCAATCATTTCTTGGGTCCGCTCTCCGTGTTCTTGGCACTCGCCCAACCTGTCAAGGCGTGGTTGTCCATACTTATGTAACTGGCCCTATTTGTGTATTTGGGAAGACACCGTCCATCCAAAACCGACCTTGTGTGGAGACACGGCTCATGAAATCTGTCGCCCAAACCGGAAACTTGTGTCGGCCACCCGCCTTTGCCAATAGAAGCGGCTTCATGCCGGGTAGCGAATCCTTGATTGTCGAAATGCGATCGGTAACATCTGCCGGGAGCTCTTCATCGTACCACCAGCCTCCGTCCATTCTATTGGATTGGACAAGCTCAGCAAATACAAATCCGGAGATAGGGTGGTCAAACCACTTGAATCGACCAAACAACGTTTTCCCAACGACTTTGCAGTTGTGGACGACGCCGGTTAAGATGGCTGTGCTGGCAAATGAATAGGGTATAAGCACAGAGTTCTCGTGAATACTGACACAGAAAGTGCTTTGCGTTATCAGGTCGGTCCATACCCCCTCGAAAGGCTTCAGATCACTATGACTCGGGAGGGAGCCTGCGGTATGTGTTTGAGAGGTAAGAGTAACGATGACATCCCGCACTTTAGCGAATTCCTCTGCGTACTTGCTCATCTGTGTCCGCAGGCTTGTGACCTCTCCGAGTATCTCCCGGATGACATCGTAGCCTGGGGGAATTCTCTGTTGTTGCAGCTTCACAACCTCGTTCTGATAAAGATGGCGGCGGACGGGATTGTCGAGTTCCCTGGGATTCTGAAGGAGCGAGACAATGGCCTGACTAAGAGAGTCTCTCAGTCTCAGCATGCCGTCGGGATCGTAGGAGTATACGATAGTGCGTAGGCCGCGCAAGTCGAATGGGATGGCCGAGAGATCATCGGCAATGAGTATTGTATTGTTGCTCACTGCGTGGCGCACGCCGAGTTCGTAAAAGACGTTGGGGTTTTTGCCAGAAAGGTCGGCGATCACGATATCAAAGGTCGTTAGTGCCTCCAATATGTCGACGATTATCTCGCCGGGTCTCATGTCGCGGTCGGCGCGATGGCAGACAAAAGGATAGTCGGGATCACGGGGGTTGGTAATCGACTCGACTGTTGGTTTGATCCACTTGCTGTAAATGGAATCCTGTCTTGCGGCAAACTGGGGGTCTACTCTAAGGTCACCAAATGGCATGATGACAAAACAGGTTTTCTTCTTGTCTTTGACCAGAGTTCTCTCCTTCAACTGCCTACCGGATCCTTGGAGGCCTAATACCCTCGACAAGGGATATCTGATCCTGCTGCCGAAACTGAAAACGACGCACAGTCACGCATCTGTTCACGCTATTTTGCTCTGCTTGCCCCGTGCGAGGCGCGTCCCTCGCTGTCTCACCACGGATTAGCTCGCTCAAAGTTGCGGCTTCTCTGTACTGTGCCCTGAAAATAGCGGCACTTCGAGCACCTGTCAAACGGAAAATAGAACATGGTAGATGGCGATCAGTAGGTCGCCAAAACCCTGTGACCTCTGTGGCAACTTTTTTGAAAATCTTCGGATTTTTCCCCCTGACTTTTCGACCCCTTTTTTAGCCTGAAAATGAGGGTGGTCAAAAAGTACCCAAAAACCACCAATTTCGGCCAATTTCCGCTCAGTTTTTGTCAAAAAGTCGCCAAAAAGCTTCAAAAAGCGCGCAAAATCGTCAATATTAGCAAATCCATACGTCACCACCGGACGCACCATAAGCTATCGCCGCCAAGCACTTCGCCGATTTGAAAATCCATCTCGAACAAACGCTCCGGCAGCGCGCGTAGCGCCGGGAAGAGCAGGCTTGACGATGGCGGTTGAAGTGATAGTATCGGGTGGTGCGTGAAGCATAAACAGGATACCTTTTAATCAAAAATGGCATTTAGTGAACGGTGGATTCCAAATGGCAAATAGAAAGCGAATACCCTCAATCGTCCCGATGGCCCTGGTAACGCTCTGCCTGTGCGCGGTGTTGTGCCCCGCCGGGGAGAAAAAGGCGGAATTGAAACGCGATTACAACGTCAAGCCGGTGCCTTTCAGCGAGGTGCAGGTCAGCGACGATTTCTGGACCCCCCGGCTTGAGACCAGCCGAAAGGTCACTATCCCCTACGCCTTCGACCAATGCGAAGAGACCGGGCGAATCAGAAACTTCGAGAAGGCCGCGGGACTCAAAGAAGGCAAGCACGAAGGGATTTACTTCGACGATTCCGACGTCTATAAAATTATGGAAGGCGCCGCCTATTCGCTCCAGATCAATCCCGACGCCAAGATGCGGCAGCGCCTCGATAACCTGATCAAGGTAATGGCCGCCGCACAGTGGGACGATGGATACTTATACACCTTCTACTCCATACCGCAAAAGCAGCCCGAAAAGCGATGGACCAACATCGGCGCGATGCACGAGATGTACTGCGCCGGCCACATGTACGAAGGCGCAGTCGCACACTACCAGGTCACCGGCGACAAATCATTTTTGAATATCGCCGCCAAGAGCGCCGACCTGATTTGCAATACCTTCGGCCCCGGCAAGCGGACCGACCCGCCGGGACACCAGGAAATCGAGATCGGCCTGTGCAAACTGTACCGCGCCATCGGCGACGAGAAGTACCTCAGCCAGGCCAAGTTCTTTCTCGACCAGCGTGGCCGCACGGGCAACCGCGGGCCGGACGGCAAAGGCGGACTCTACGGCGCCTACAGCCAGGACGATATCCCCGTCACCGAGCAGACCGAGGCCGTCGGCCATTCCGTCCGCGCCGCGTACCTCTATACGGGTATGGCCGATGTCGCCGCACTGACCGGCAATATGGAATACATCAAGGCCATCGACGCGATATGGAAAGACGTCGTCGGCACAAAGCTCTACATCACCGGCGGCATCGGGGCGGCCGGCGGACACGAAGGCTTCGGCGGACCCTACGAGCTGCCAAATATGACCGCATACTGCGAGACCTGCGCATCTATCGCCAACATATTCTGGAACCACCGTATGTTCCTGATGCACGACGACGCCAAGTACATCGACGTCCTCGAACGCGTCCTTTACAACGCCGCGCTGTCAGGGATTTCGATGAAGGGCGATACGTTCTTCTATCCGAACCCGCTCGAATCCGTCGGCCAGCACGCCCGCAGCCCCTGGTTCGGCTGTGCCTGCTGCCCCTCCAACGTCGCCCGCTTCATCCCCTCGGTCCCCGGCTATGCCTACGCCCACAAGGATAACAACCTCTACGTCAACCTCTTCATCAGCGGCAGCACCACAATCCGCACGCCGAGCAACAAAGTCACCCTGAGCCAGCGGACAAAGTACCCGTGGGAAGGTGCGGTCGGCATCGCCGTCGAGCCGGAGAAAAGCCAAAAGTTCTCCGTCTATGTCCGCATCCCCGGCTGGGCGCGCAATGAGCCTGTCCCCAGCGACCTCTACAAGTTTCAAAACGCCGGCGCCGAGCAGCCCGCCATAAAGGTAAACGGCGAATCGCTCCCGCTGGATATGCAAAGAGGCTTCGCTCGAATCGAGCGAGAATGGAACAAGGGCGACACTATCGAATTGCACCTGCCGATGCCGATCCGCCGAATCATCGCCAACGAAAACGTCGAGGCCGACCGCGGCAGAGTCGCCCTCCAGCGCGGGCCTATCGTCTTCTGCCTCGAAGCGCCCGACAACGACGGCAAGGTCCTTAACCTTATGATCCCCGACGACGCAAAGCTGCAGGCCGAATTTCGGCCGGACCTGCTCAACGGCGTGGTCGTAATCACCGGCCAGGCCGGCCTGACCAAACGCACCATCGATGGCGAAATCGTTCCCGCCGGCGAAAAACCGTTCACCGCCATTCCCTACTACGCCTGGGCGCACCGCGGCCCCGGCCAGATGACCGTCTGGCCCGCAAGGATACCGCAGGCCTCTAAGCCCGCACCCGCCGATACCCTCACCTACATAAGCAAAACCACAGCCTCCTTCGTCCACGCCTCGCTCGACGCCATAAAAGACCAGGTCATACCGCAAAGCTCATCCGACTCATCCGCCCTGCAATTGGACTTCTGGCCCCACAAAGGCACAACCGAATGGCTTCAGTTCGAATGGGACAAGGAGCACGAAATCTCCGCCGTCAAGGTCTATTGGTTCGACGACACCGGCCGGGGCGAGTGCAAAATCCCCCAATCCTGGAACGTCCTCTACCGCGATGCCCGGGGCGGCTTCCAGCCGGTAAGCAGCAACACCCCTTACGGCACAGAAAAGGATAAATTCAACAAGGTCGAATTCAAGCCGGTAAAAACCAGCGCCATCAAAATCGAAATCGCCCTCCAAAAAGACTGCTCCGCCGGCGTGCTGGAAGTCGTAATCGAATAGACCCCGCCGCCTGTCACCCCTGCCGAGGCTCCAACACATGCCGCTCCCGCCGCCGGCGAGTACCGCGTTTCATAAATAGGGCGACTATGCGAAGAACCCCGTATGTCATAAGAATAGATTTCTCCGCTGCGCGATGCTGCCCATCGCTCCGGTCGAAATGACGGCATAGTAGCGGGACTTACGAAATGCAGTACGAGGAGGCCACCCAGCCTCAAAAGCATTCTGCGGCAGAAAAAGTGATGTCTATTTATCAAGACATCGCCTTTGATGGCTCAAGATACGTGAGGGTGAAGAAGCTATGTCTATTTAACAAGACATAGCTTCTAATTGCTCACGATGTATGAGGAATAGGCGGGGCAGCGCGCGGACATGCGGACAGAATTCTCTGGCGGCGCTGGAATTTGACAAGGGGGGCGGTTCCCAATCCTTGTGCCTTTTGGGGTACTTTCTGATTGAAATGGATGCGCTTGGGCAGTAAACTACTAGGGGGGGAGTTTGTACTACAATCCTTCAACTTGTTGTTTTTTCTGCTTGATATTGGAATCCGGCTGCCATAACCACCGTCGAAATAAGACGTTATGGTTTGTTTTGAATTTTGAGTTTCGGTAATTCGGATTTGTGGCGCCAGTGGCGCCGGCCATCCTGCGGGTTTCGGATTTCGGATCCTTGTCCGCCATTAATTGGGCGGGCTTGTCCGCCGTCGTTCTGGCGGATAATGTTTCGGATTTAGAGTCTGCCCACCTGTCCTGTTCGCCTGCCTTTGGAAGAATTCCAGCCAGCCAAATATCAGCATATCACCCATCCGGCCGCGCTGTCTATATTCCTCAGGCGTCTTGCCCCAGTAAAACCCTATCCATCCGCACGCATACTCGCGCGACCCCGTAAAAAACCACTCCAGTTCGCCAATTGAGCATTTCAGCGGAAATATCTCCTCTATCACCACCGGCTTCCCCACGCAAAAGCCCCTCAGCGTCTCCATCGCTTCCCCCGCCTTATCCCGCTCCGGATATATATGCACGCTGACAAAGTCCAGGTCGCCTGCGATCCTCTGCGGCTCAAAGCCGGACGTCAGACCCTTGCCCGGCAGGCTCCACGGCACCAGCCCCACCGTAATCAGATGCCGCCTATCGCACTTGCGAATCGCCGCCGAGAGCTTGGCGATCCACTGCGCCGCAACCGCCCAACGCTCCCTCCGGCCCTGCTCCAGCGCAATGAACTGCACAAAGTGCTTGCCCGCGAAGGCCGGCCCCAGCCAGTCCCTGTGTTTGTCCAGGCCGCCCACAACCGGCTCATTCATAAGGTCGTAGCAGAAGACCGCAGGACTGCCGGCGCACCGCTTCGCCACCGCCTCCCAGAACCGCCCTTGAACATCCCAGCGCTGCTGCTCGGTCAGACCGTCGTACCATTGGGGGACGTCTTTCTTGTGATAACACCCCAGCCCGGTCACGTCCAGATACAGCCCCACCCGCTCGGCCAGCTCAACCACCCGCCCAAGCCGCTCCAGCGACGCCTCATTCGGCTCGTTCGGCTCCCGCATGAACCTGCCCACCTGAAGATGGATGCGAACCACATTGGCGCCGAGCCGCTTCATTTCAAGAAAATCTTCCTCGACGGTGCTCCACTGCAGATGCCAGTAGTCTTCAATCAGCCGGCTTTCGTCGTCGTGATCATAATTGAACCCCAACGGCACAAACCTTTCCCCCGACTCCTCTAACACAAATCCCTTCTTATCCTGCGAAACCTTCACCCATTCCATCTCTCTCCCGCCCGCTGAAGCCACAAAAATCGCAGCCGATAGGCAAAATGTAATCCACAACCTCGCAGCAGTGCGCACAGGTTCATCATTCAGAATGCTATATTCGACATTCGTCATTCGGCGCCGCCGACCAGCTTGCTGTAAACCTCTTCTATCCTGTCAACCATCGTCTCCGGCGAGAATTTCTCCTTCACGGACTCTCTGCCCTCCTCGCCCAATTTTCTTCGCAACTCTCCGTCTTCTATCAGCTCCGCGCACGCCTCAATCAATTGCTCGACGTTCTCAGGCTCAATCAAGCGCCCCGTATTCTCATTCACCACTTCCGCGGCCCCATCAACATCGAAGCTAACCGCCGGCCTCCCGCACAGCATCGCCTGCGGAAGCGCCCGCGCAAGCCCTTCCCGCAGCGAGCAGTGCACAAGAATATCGCAACATTGTATCGCAAGCGGAATCTCGCTCGGCGGCAATAGCCCCGCGAACCTGACGCGCTCGGCCAGGCCCAACTCCCGAACCAGCCGCTTGTAATGGTCGGACAAATTCCCATCACCCACAAACAGCCAAACACAATTGGCGAACCGCTTCGACAGCTCCTTTGCCGATTCGATTATGTAGTCATGCCCTTTAAGCTCGAACAGCCGGGCGATTGTCACAAGCACGATTGCGTCCTCCGCGATCCCGTATTTCCTGCGAAATTCCATCCTCCGCTCTTTCGAAATCGCCTCTAAGAAATCCTCCTCCTCAATCGCCGAATACGCCGTCACATACTGCTCCGGCCTTCCGATACCCGCCGCCAGCGCCTGCTGCGTCATTGCATCGGCAACGCTGATAAAACAGTCCGTTCTCTTGGCCGTCGCCTTCTCGATAGCGATATAGAACTTATTGAGCAGGCCGCTCTGGTATGGATGAAAAGCCAGCCCGTGTATCGTATGCACCACCACAGGCCTGCCCGCAGCCCATTTGTCTTTGAGGGTATATCCCGCGAACCTGCCCAATATCCCCGCCTTCGCAGAGTGCGTATGAACAACGTCCGGCTGCAATTCGCGCAGCAGCTTCTTTATCGCAAAATAGCTCGGAACATCATAAAGAGGGTTAATCGCACGCCTCAGTTTATCGACCACAATAACGTCATACCCCGCCCCTTTGGTCTGCTCGAACAGCTCGCCCTCAGGCCCAAGCGCCGGCCCCGTAAGCAATGTCACCTCATGTCCCCGCTCCGCCAGCAGCTTGCACGTAATGAGCGTATTCTCCTGCGCCCCGCCTAATATCAAACGAGTTATTATGTGCACAACCTTCATCTCTGCGCCTTTTCCCGGCCAACCACTCCTAATGTCATTCCCGCGCAAGGCCTGCCCTGAGTTTACCCGCCGTTGCTTGGGCGGGCTTGCCGAATGGGCGTGAATCCAAAATAAGACAACAGTGTGAACCCGTGTTAATCCGTATCTGAAATGCTGTTAGTAGTCCATCACAGTTTACTTGAGGGATTGTCATGCTGAACGAAGTGAAGCATCTGGCCAGCGAACGCCAGATTCTTCGCTTGCGCTCAGAATGACACCATTCATCATTTAACCTATGACACAGCATCAGTCTTTCTTTGCGGTTTTGTGTCTTCGTGGCCGACTTCTGTCTGTAGTCTTTGGTCTTGCGTCTTTAGTCGTATTCTACCCACATCAGGCATAATCCTTGTGGCGGGGCCAGCCGGCCCGCCGCCGTGCGGTCCTTCGCATCGAGAATCTCGGTCATCTTCTCCGGCCCCCACCGCCCTAAGCCCACCTCCGCCAACGTCCCTACGATATTGCGAACCATATTATACAAAAACCCGTCCCCCTCAACATCCACGTATATCCACTTGTCTTCCGCCATCACCTCACACCGAAAGATCGTCCGCACCGTTTCTTCCCGCTTGTCTTTGCCGGAGGCGAAGGATTTGAAATCTCTGGTCCCGACCAACAGCTTCGCGGCCTGGTTCATCGCAGTCGCGTCTAACTTCTTGGGTACGTGCCAGCACCGGTTAAGCTCCATCACCGGCCGCCTCCGCCCCGTGTAAATCGAATACCGGTAAAGCTTACTCGTCGGCCCGCTTATCAAATCGAAGCTGCGCGAGGCCTCGGCCGCCTCCGTCACGACTATCTCACGAGGCAGCCGATCATTTATCGCATCCGCGAAGTTCTCCGTGGGGATCGGGCAGTCAACCTCGAACAACGCCACCTGCCCCATCGCGCTCACCCCCGCATCCGTCCTGCTGGCGCCGTGAACAAAAGTCCGTTCCCCCACAAGACTCGATACCGCCTCCACCAGCTCGCCCTGAATGGTTCTTTTGCCCGGCTGAATCTGCCAGCCGCTGTACCTGCTGCCGTCATACTGGACGGTGAGTTTTATCTTGCGAACAGCCATCCCGGCCATTAGAGCAGCTTTTCCGCAATCTGAACAGCGTTAAGAGCCGCCCCTTTGCGAAGCTGGTCGCCCGCCACCCAGATATTGATGCCGCGATTCTCCGGCAGCGACTCATCCTGCCGAATCCGCCCGACGTAGATATCGTCCTTGCCGGTCGCGTCAATCGGCATCGGAAAGCGGTTGTGCTCGCGGTCGTCCAGCACCGTCACCCCCGGCGCCGTACTCAGCAAATCCCGAACCTCGTCCGGCGTAATCGAGCTGGTGAACTCCAGGTTGATGCTCTCACAGTGCGCTCTCATTACCGCAATCCTGATACAAGTGCATGTAATCGCAATCTCAGGGCAGTCAAATATCTTGCGCGTCTCCTTGACCATCTTGGTCTCTTCCAGGTTGTACCCGTTCGGCCCGAGCGATGAATTATGGCTGAAGCAGTTAAACGCAATCTGATACGGAAACACCTTTATCGTCGGCTTCTTCCCGTCCAGAATCTCCCGGCTCTGGCTCTCCAATTCGAGCATCGCCGACATCCCCGCGCCGCTCGCCGCCTGGTACGTGCTCATTACCATTCGCTTGACGGGGTTGGCCTTGTGCAAAGGCCAGACCGGGACGATGCCGATTATCGTCGAGCAGTTCGGGTTCGCAATAATCCCCTTGTGCTCGAAAATCTTCTGCGGGTTTATCTCCGGAATCACCAACGGCGCGCTCGGATCCATCCGGAACGCCGAGGAATTGTCAACAACCACCGCGCCCGACTCCACCGCCGCGGGCGCAAACTCCTTGCTCCGCTCGGCGCCGGCGCTGAACAGCGCGATATCAATTCCGCTGAAGCTCTTTTTAGTCAGCTCCTCAACGATATAAGTCTTGCCCTTGAACTCGATCTTCTTGCCCGCGGACCGGCTACTCGCAAGCACCCTCAGCGAAGAAAACGGAAAATCGCGTTCTTCAATAATCCGCAAAAACTCCTGACCGACCGCCCCCGTCACACCTGCGATAGCCAGATTACAACCCATCTTGGAATCTCCTAACCTGTTTTTCTTGTCTCTACTTTGCCCGTTCTTTTTCGTGTCTTGGTGCCTTCGTGGCCAGCACTTCAAATAAAGCGATGGGCAGCCAGGCCGAGACTGCCCACACAAATATCAATTCCGGTAGCGTTGCGAAATTATAGCCCCACTATCCGCAAAATGCAATACCCCCGCCCCTAATATTTACTATTTATTCCGCTTCTACTGGTTATTTCTGCGAGGCGCCGTCGGTTGACGCGGGCGGGAGGCTGACGGGTTGGCCGAGACTTCTTGCCCATTGCATTGTCGCCATAAACTTCGGGGACTTCGCTGGGTCCTCGTCGTAGTGCTGCAGTATTCCCCAGCTTCCCCACTTGCTCCACCTGCTGACCGAGGAGAAATAGCAGAACAGCTCCCCGCCTTCCTTCTCCCAGGCGTCGAAGTGCTTGGCGTATATCCCTGCAAGGCGGGGGTGGGCGTTGGCCTGGTGGAGCAGGGCGGTGAGCTTATCGTTATTCTCTCCGCCGCCGACGCCTACCATGTGCTGGCCGCCCTCATAGACAATCAGCTTGAGGTTGTATTTATCGGCCACCTTCTTATTGCCCTGAATCCACTGAATGGACTGAGGCAGAGACTTGTTTTCAATATAGTCAAGGACCTGCTCCACGGTCCATTGCGCGACTTCTTCGGCGGCGGGCTTTCCCTGCGGACCGATGTTGAAGCTGATGTATGGCGCAATCGCCAGTGCGTCGGCGTGCTTGTAGGCGTCCTCGAACTCCACTACTCGCTCGGAGACGTAAGGATTCGCGGCCTGCGACGGCAGGACTCTCACGAGACGCTTGTTTCCGCTGAAGACTTCTTCAAATATCCTGAAGATTTGGATGGAGCGGTGCGCCGTGTATCGCCAGCCGGCCTCCCACGATTTCTCAGCGAAGCCGAGTTTCATTCCCTGCTCGCCGGCATATCTGCTCTGCGCGAACATCCCGTTCCAGACCTCGTTTGAGTATTCGACATAGACTTTTAGCTTGGGGTCGAGCTGCTCTTTGACCATTTTGGCGAAGTTGAGGACGTAGTCGTCGTCGGCAAGGTGCGGGATGCAGAACCACGCATCGGCCTTGAGGCGATTGGACAAGTCGATGAGCAATTCGAGCGGTATCCCTTTCTTGGTGAAGGTAGCGTCGCTGAGCTTTGGCCGCTCCGACCAGGCGCTGATCTTCGAGCCGTTGGTGTCCATAAAGTCCATAAACCGCAGGGCCGCGACGCCGCTCCAGCGCTTGAGGAAAATCGGATGCCAGGGATTTGGTTCGTACGTCTCAAGGAATCCGGGCATAATCACGCGTATATTGCGGACATAATCTTTCGGGTCTGTCTCGTTGAGCTTCAGGTGGAAGCCGCCCTTGGAGGGGTCAACGTCGATGACGATTTTGCCCGGCTGACGGGAGACAATCGTGGCGGCGTTCCAGACGTCGATCTCGCCCCGCCCGTCATAGAGTATCGTGTATTGCCCCGCCGGGTAATGCCCGCCGTCGATTGTGCACAGCGGCGACTCGGCCCAGCAATCCTCATCGAGCTTTGTGACCCACCCGTGCTCGTCGAGCGCCAGCCCGGGGCCGCGCCCCCAGGATTCGTCTTTCCTCTGGCTGATCCAGATGCGCGACATCCGGAATACATCGACGAAAGGCAGCTCCGTATTCCAGTCGGCCGGCCCCGCTAAGTTCATCCCCAATCGCGCCTGTCCGGCCTCCGCCTGGGCGGACACAAATGCTAATAGAAGAATCGCCGCGGCATAAACCGCGACCATTGCTGTGGTCTTCTTGGTTAAGTGTGTCATCCGTATCCTTTCTGTTTTTCCCCTGCCTGTCTATTGCAGCATTTCATAAGTGCTATGACTACCCCGTCATTTCGACCGAGCGAAGCGAGTGGAGAAATCTATCAAAACAGTTGCAGTCTTCTCGTCTTATACTCGCGCCATTTGCGAAAAGTTGCACTATTACCCAATGCGACATTGCACCCGACCGGCCTTTGCAGCTACTTCTCCCGCCACCCGGTCTCTTCTATCCTGCTGAACTCTGCCTCGATATCCATTCCTTCATAGAACCAAAGCCATCCTTTCAGTGTCGATTCCTGCCCCGGCTCTAAATCGGGGAATTTCGGGTCAGAGTGAAAACAGGGGCACTTCTCGTTCGCCCACGTCCGGTGGCAGCCCTGCCAGGCAGTTATGATCCAGCGTTTGCCGTCGCCCGACCGGCACGCCGCGTAAGGGTCTTTCAGCACCTTATTCTCGTTGGTCTGCTGCTCGAAGCCTTTGGCCATCTTCGTCATTACGCAGTTCTGTATCCGCAGGTCGCTCAGCTTCTCTCCCGTGCCGTTCGCAAGCCGCATCTCCATCAGCACCGCGTCTTTCGTGGGCGTTACTTTAACGGCGAACTCAATCCCGTTCGGCAGCTTGCGTCTAATATCCAACCGCCCATCCGCCCGCCGATTCCACTCTAACCTTTTCAACGTGATGCCCTGCTTGGCCCATATCGTATCGATATGCGTATGCGCCAGATACGTCAGCCCCAAATTCGACCATATCGCCTCCGGCACATCGACAACGACGTAGCTATTTACATCCCACGGCGTAAAAACGCTAAACTTAGTCTCCCGCTGAGGATCAATCGCCCCCTCCAAAAACCCAATCCTCGGATGCCGCCCGCCCGGGTAAGGCAGTACCAATAAGGGCGCACCCTCCGCCCGCCTGGGCCGATTGTCCGGCCGAATATCAAACATCCGCTTCGCCCCCTCAACCTTCGTTTCCGGCCACCCCGTCGCCGCCCGTACCTCGTCGTTGGAAAATCTGTGATACGAGACCATATTTTCCAACCAATACCGCAGATCAGAATCAGTCCTTGGGACTCGATAATTCACTCCTATCCTCTTCAATTTACTTACATCCTGGGCTGGCGGCGCCTTGCCGTCAAAGTCTTTTCCGTAAATCTGCATTGCCTTGCCCAGACCACTCAGATTGGTCCTGGAAAACAGCCTCCAAGAATGCGTTCGAATTCTGTGTTGCAGGACAGCTATCAGAACACACGAAAGTGCCAAGATAACCAAGAGACCTGCGAGTACTCTGACTACTGAACCCGACTGTTTCTTCATTTGTTCGTTCCTCTCGCTCATCTTAATCCTTTCCAATATTTATTTTCCTCTGCACTGCCAATGCGCAGTTCCTTGTTTTCTTACAAACTTATTTCAAACACTCTTCATAACATCCTTTGGATTTGACGCTTTATGGGCAACAGCATAGGACCGCGTTTCGCAAGTTTCGCGCCTATACTGTCATTTCGACCGAGCGAAGCGAGTGGAGAAATCTATTCAAACAGCCAAGTTCCGTTTCCTTTATCCTGTTCAATTCCTTTGTGCCTTAGTGGCTTCGTGGCTGAACATCTTCCGTAGGACGGTGATCAATGTCTTCGGCTCGAAATAGTTTTTTTCTAATCGCAGGTATGCGATGTTCGGCTCCGGGATTCTGAGCTTGCCGCTGGTATTCGAGAGCAATGCCTCGGCCTGTCCTTCTGCGTCTTTGTCGAATGAGAATACCAAATCCTGACCCGAAGCGACAATGCTCTTTATACCATGCCTGCTCGCCTTGATGCGAAGCTCGGCCACTTCGAGTAACAGATTCACTTCATCGGGCATCGGCCCATAGAGATCCGTCAGCTCGCCCTTTATCTGTCCGAGGTCATCATCATTCCGCGCCACCGCTATCTTGCGATAAGCGTCCATCCGGTGCCTGCTTATGGGTATATAGTTTTTCGGTATATACGTCGCAAAGCCTAAATCCACGACCGCCGTCGGTATCGGCTCGCTCGGCTCATTCTTCAATCTGCGCACCGCCTCGGCCAGCAGCTCGCAATACATCTGATAGCCCACAATCTGAATATGGCCGGACTGAGCGGCCCCCAATATATTGCCCGCCCCGCGAATCTCCAAATCCCGCAGCGCTATCCTGAATCCCGCCCCCAGGTGCGAATACTCCTCGATGGCCTTGAGCCGCCTGGCCGCCAAAGGCGAAATAGAACGAGTCGCAGGCAAAAGCAGATAGGCATACGCCCGATGTTTATATCTGCCGACCCGCCCGCGAAGCTGGTGCATCTCGGCAAGCCCGAACCGGTCCGCGTCGTTTATCAGAATCGTATTGGCATTGGGAATATCCAGCCCCGATTCGATTATCGTCGTGCAGACAAGCACGTCCGTCTCGCCCAATACGAACTTTATCATCGCCTCTTCCAGCTCGCTCTTGCTCATCTGCCCGTGCGCGATGCCCAATTTCGCATCGGGCACGAGCTGTTGAACCTCCCACGCCTTTTTCTCAATCGTTCGGACCCTGTTATGCAGGAAGAACACCTGCCCCTGCCGATTCAGCTCACGAATGATGGCCTTTTTTATAAGCTCCGGATTATAGCCCGTCACCGTCGTCACAATGCTCCGCCTGTCTATAGGCGGCGTCGCAAGAGAGCTGATGTCCCGCAGCCCCAACAGCGACATGTGCAGCGTTCGCGGGATCGGCGTCGCAGTCATCGTAAGGACGTCAACGTCGAAACGCAGCTTCTTGAGCCTCTCTTTGTGCTCGACCCCGAACCGCTGCTCCTCGTCGATTATCAAAAGCCCCAAGTCCTTGAACCCAATGTCGCCGCTCAACAGCCGATGAGTGCCGATAAGAATATCGACCCTCCCTTTTTTCGTCCGTGCGATTATGTCCCTCGCCTGCTTCGTCGTCTTGAACCGGTTCAGAATCTCTATACTCACCGGAAAGTCCGCAAACCGCTCGCCAAAGGTCCTGCCGTGCTGCACGCAAAGCACCGTCGTCGGCACCAACACCGCCACCTGCTTTCCGCCCTCGACGGCCTTGAACGCCGCCCGCATCGCAAGCTCCGTCTTTCCGTACCCAACGTCCCCACACAGCAGCCTGTCCATCGCCACCGCCTGCCGCATATCGGCCTTGACCTCCTCAGCGGCCGTGGTCTGGTCGGGCGTCTCCTGATACGCGAACGACTCCTCGAATTCCACCTGCCAGCTCGAATCAGGCCCGAAGGCGATCCCGCCCGCCGCCTGACGCCTGGCCTGAACCTCCAGCAGCTCGGCGGCAAGGTCCGCAACCGACGCCGCCACCTTCTCCTTCTGCTTCTGCCACCTCTTCGAGCCTATCTTGCTGAGATTCGGCCGTCTCGGACTCGTCCCGATATACTTCTGCACAAGCGCGATATTGCGAACCGAGACCTGCATCTTCACCCCGTCGGCGTACCCAATCGAAAGGTACTCGCCCGCCCCGCCCTTTTCCCGTATCGTCTCGGTCCCCAAGAATTTGCCTATCCCGTAAGAGGCGTGCACAACGTAGTCGCCCTCCTGCAGATCGCTGAGCGTATCGACCGGCGAGGTCGCCGGCAAGGCCCGACCCCGACGCCGCACCGCAAATTGCCCGAACAGCTCGTGATGACTGATTACAATCGTCTTGAGCGAGTCCACAACGAATCCCTGGCTGATATACCCCAGCAGCAGCTCAAAACCCCTCGGGATCGTCCCGCCAATCTCTCTTACAATCTCTCCGACCCGCTTGATTTCGGCTTCGGCCTCGCAGTAGAGCAGCACTTGCTCTCCCTTTTTCGCCTCCGCCACCAGCTCCTCCAGCGCCGCCCTATGCCCGGCCCATACCGAGGTCGCCTTGTGCTGAAACTGCTGCACGCTCTTGACCTCCACTTTCAGATAGTCCCCCGGCTCCGTGGCGAACCTCTGGATATGAAGCTGGGTAAACCGCGCTAGGGCTTTGTAAATATCAGCCCGGCTGTACAATCGGCTCGCATCCTCGGCCCTGCTTATGTACGCCTGCGCAACCTCGTCAATCGTCCCCGGCTCGTCGAGAATGACTATCGTATCGCCGGGCAGGATATTCGCAAAAAGCTCTCTCTCGGCCTCCGCCGCCCCGCACACCGCCGAGATTACCCCGACACTCTCTAACTCCCCCCTCGAACGCAGCGTATCCAGATCGATCGAGCGAATACTCTCTACAACGTCGCCGAAAAACTCAACCCTGACCGCCCCCGCCCCTTCCGAAGGCACGCCACGCGATGTCCCTCTAATCAACGGCGCGTAGATATCCACAATCCCGCCCCGCCGAGCGAACTGACCCGGCAAATCAATCCCCTCGGTCCGCTCAAATCCGTTATCGACCAGCCACTCGCAGACCTTCTCCGGCGACGTCTCCCCATCAACCCGCAAGTCCAGGCGGCTCGCCTCCAGCGCCTCCGGCTTCGGAACCGCCTGACAAAGCGCCTGTATTGAAGCAGGAATAATGAGCCTGCTCCCGTCGGAACGAGGTGATTCACCGGGACTGTCACTCCGAGCGGAGGCCCCCCCCACACTGTCATTCCGAGCGGAGCCCCGCCCCACACTGTCATTCCGAGCGGAGCCCCGCCCCACACTGTCATTCCGAGCGGAGCCCCGCCCCACACTGTCATTCCGAGCGGAGCGAAGCGGAGTCGAGGAATCTATTGTACTACTCAGCCTCGATACGAGCTTCAGCCGCTCGGCCCGTATCTCATCGGTTGCGTCGGCCAAATCCTCCTCGCCCTCCCACGCAGGCAGCGTCTCGACCTTCTGCGCCCCGAACGTCCTCAAATCATCCGCCGCCTTATCCGCGTCGTCAATGTGCGGGCAGATATACAGGATGGGCCGGGAAGTCTCCCGCGAAATGTGCGCCGCCAATAAGCGCGCAAACGACCCCCACGTCCCCTCGACTTTGACCACCCCCTCACCGGGTTTGGCAAGCCGTGAGATTATCTCTCGCACCGTCTTGTCCGGCGCCAAATCCATAAAATCGCTTTAGCGAGAGGTCAAAACTTCACTTGTTGTGCAAAATCGACAAGACCGATTCCTCAACGCGCTCCGCTATGGCAATGCAAGCCGTGCAGGTTTTTTCGTCCGGCTCAAAGTCGGGAAGCACGCTGCCCAGAGGATACTTTGAAGGCAAATATATCGAATCCAGCAGATCTCGTTCATCCTCCGCCAGATCAACAGTCAAACCATTCTCACCAAGCATTATCGCCAACTCATTTATGCTATGCGTTTTTTTGAACTTAAGAGAAAACTCAACCAATACCGCCTTGAGCATCTTCTCAACCGCCTGCTGCGAATTCTGCAGACACGGATTGAAAAGGCCGCTCTCCAACAGCACTTTTGCCGACTTGAGATTCTCCTCGCCAAACTCAAGCCAATTTCCTGTCTCATCTTTCATATATAACTTCCCCCTGCGCAATCTCATCCAAAAACGTATCGTCACGAGCCTCGGGCTTTATGGGGATGATGTCCAAAGGTATGACCCGAGCAATCGCTCGAGTTATTCTGCGATATTTCATTGCCAGCGGCAGATAATTCTCCTTGCTGTCCTGAAACACGGCAATATCAATATCGTGCGGATCAAGAGTTTTTAAGAACGACCCAAAGACAACAATCCTCCGTATCTCCTTCTCGCCCTTGAGGCATCCGACCAAACGCTCCTTCAAAGACTGTTTCTGCTCTTCGGTAAACATCTCAAATATCTCTCAAAATCCAGATAAGGTCGCCTTGGATTCACTTTGGTCTCTGGTATTGTTACTCTCCAACACCCCTGCTGTCAAGCGTTAAGCTTCTGTGAAAATATCTCAGGAACTTGCTGCCGGAATACCTGACCCAGGCAGCATGATAACTCAAAATGGCAATAGTTGAGCTTAGTCAACCCCGACGATGACAAGTTAAACCCAATCGCCCGGTCGGGCAAGCAGACCCCGACCGCGCTTGCCCCGCCCGGAGAGGTGCGACAACTTGAAACGCCCAAGCAGGGCGATGGCTGGGTATTTCTCGATTGGAAACAGCCCGTTGACGGCGGAAGGGTTATCGCGTATAACATTGAGCGTAGGAATCGTACCGATGGTGCGTGGCAGGATGTCGCAACGGCAACCGAGACAGAAGCAACTTTGGTTGAACAGCCGAAAGCCTAAGAACTCGAATATCGCGCTATAGCAATAAATCTTGTCCCCGAGAATCCACCATCCTGGTTTTGCAACAGGGGAAAATCCGGCGAAGGACAGGCCAGCAATACGGTGATGGTGGTTTTGTAAAAATATCGTTATTAACCACGAAGGGCACGAAGGACACGAAATGGAATTTGATGAATTGTCTAATCGGGTCATAGGATGTGCTTTGGAAGTGCATCGAACTTTAGGGCCGGGTCTTTTGGAATCGACCTATGAGCAATGCCTTGCCCATGAATTATCTCTGGCAGGTATTTCTTTCAAGCTCCAGTTGCCACTTCCGGTGAAATACAAAGGTATTAAACTGGATTGTGGATATCGCATCGATTTATTGGTAAATGATGAACTTATTGTCGAACTTAAAAGTGTTGACCAGATAATGGGAATTCACCAGGCGCAGCTACTAACGTATATGAAGCTTTCTGGGGTGAAAGTCGGACTATTGATCAACTTTAATGTAGAAATGCTCAAGTCCGGGATCAAGCGTTTTGTTCTTTAGAAATTATTTTAAACCACGAAGTGTGCAAAGAACACGAAAAGGAATTTGATTATTTAACTTTAACTTCGTGAACTTCGTGTCCTTCGTGGTAAAATTGATTTACTCCGTCGCATTGCAAAGTTACAAGGCGACAGTGTTGGCTTTACATCGTGGCGTTGTAAATGGGCAAAAAGGCTGGCTCGTACTTCGTAGCGAAGTCGCTACTTCGCAGAGTAGCATAAGTCGTTTATTTTAAGCTTGCCCTGAGTGGCCTCTGGTGAGCCTGTCGAACCAAGTCGAATGGGGCAGTTAGGCAAAAAAGGCAATTCGAGAAAGATTTTGATATTATTATGGAATCGAAAGGCTTGGTTGTATAGCCGAGCGTTTAATATGGCAAATGCCAGATTGGAGAAATTGAAAAATAAATTATCAATTGTTGGCACAATGAAGCAAGTGAATAAGAAGAATGAAGAAACAGACGGGTACCCCTATTATTCCATGGAAAGAGAAAAAGTTGATAAAAGAATAAAAGACGCAGGTAATTGTGGTATTGCGTGGGGAGTATTAACTGTGATTTTCAGTTTTCCGAACTTTGCATTAAAGGATTTACTGGGAGCACTTCTGGTCTTTGCGCTTACTTTCGGTATTTATAAGAAAAGTAGGGCTTGTGCCATAGCAATATTCATACTATGGTTTCTTATGGTCGCAGGTTGGATCGCTGCACTATTAATAGGCCCACTGGCCCACAAAAATCTATTACCGATATTGGCTATCATAGGAATTCCATTTGTAGGAGCGCTGACTTATTTTTTCCTTCAAGGTATTCGTGGAATTTTTGCTTATCATAAATTAACCAAGTTTGAAACAAGGAATAATAATGGTTAATAATTTTACAGCTAATACATTTTAGCAATTGTAGAATAAATAGAGAATAAATAGGGACACTTACCTATTTTTGTAGTTTTAAATCTGCGTTAATCCCGTGTGAATCCGTGTCTAAAATTCACTCCGAAAGAATCTGCGGACACTATACCTGCGAAAAGGAATTGTGAAATGGCAAGCTTTCCAAGAACACCTGCCTGCCGCCTATGCACGAATCCAAATGCTTAGCCTGCGGTTTCACCGCAGGTCCCCTTCATCATTCAAAATTCGATATTCTAAATTCCCCATTGCCTCCTTCGTCCCTCGTCTCTCGTCCCTCATCCCTCGTCTCTCCCCCCTCACCCCTCGTCTCTCCCCCTTCGTCCCTCGTCTCTCGTTGCCCTTGTGGCTACTTACATAAGGATTTCTTTGCTGCTGCGACGACAGCGTCGGCGGTGATGCCGAACTTCTCGAAGCAGACCTTGAATGGAGCAGATGCGCCGAATGAAGACATCCCGATGAAAATGCCATTATCGCCAATGTACTTGCTCCAGCCTAATTCGACGCCTGCCTCAATCCCGACCCTTGCCCGCACGCTCGGCGGAAGAACCGAGTCCTTGTATTTTTGGTCCTGCCGCTCGAACAGCTCCCAGCATGGCATACTGACCACCTGCGCCTTTATCCCATCTTTGCCCAGCCGTTCAGCCGCGCCGAGCGCCAGCGAAACCTCCGACCCGCTCGCCAAGAGCAGCACGTCCGGCTTATCCGCGCCCACCAGAACGTAGGCGCCCTTGCTGAGATTGGCCGCCGAGGCGTATTTGGCCTGGTCGAGCACCGCCAATCCCTGCCGAGTCAAAAGCAGCGCAACCGGCCCATCGCGGTGCTCCAGCGCATACTTCCACGCCTGCACCGTCTCATTCGCGTCGGCGGGCCGAAATACCAGCAGATTCGGTATCGCGCGAAGCGCCGCGGCGTGCTCGACCGGCTGATGCGTCGGGCCATCCTCGCCGACCCCGATACTGTCGTGCGTAAATACGAATATCGTCGGATACCTCGAAAGGGCCGCAACCCGAATCGCCCCGCGCATATAATCGGAGAACACCAGAAACGTCCCCCCGTAAGCCCGCAATAATCCGCTCACCGATATTCCGTTGATTATCGAGCCCATCGCGTGCTCCCTGACCCCGAAGCGCAGATACCTGCCGTCGCGTGAGTCCCTCTGGAAGTCTTTTGCCTCCTTCCACCGCGTATTATTCGAAGGCGTCAGGTCCGCCGAGCCGCCCATAATCAACGGCAGTCTCGGCATAACCGCATCCAAGACCTTCCCCGACGCCTGGCGCGTGGCGACGGAGGCGCCCGCCTCGAACTTCGGCAAAATCTCATCGAGTTTAAGAGCTAGTTTGCCCGCCGCGGCGTCCTCAAACTCGCGCGCAAGCTGCGGATGCGCCCTGGCGTAATCGGCGAACAGCTTCTTCCAGGCAGCCTCGGCCTTCTTGCCCTTCTCCACGGCCTTGGCGATATGAGCCGGGACCTCCTTGGGGACATAGAAGCTCTTGGCAGGGTCCCAGCCGTACTTTTCCTTAATCAGCCTGATTTCCTCGTCGCCCAGGGGGGCGCCGTGCGCCTTGGAGCTATCCTGCATATTCGGACTGCCGAAAGCGATATGCGTGCGGAGCTTTATCAAGGTGGGCCGCATCTTCTCCGCCTTACCGTTCTCGATGGCCTTCTCGAAAGCGGCCATATCGTTGCCGTCGCCCGGAACCTCCTGAACGTTCCAGCCATAAGCCTCGAATCGCTTGGCCCTGTCCTCCGTGAACGAAAGCTCCGTACTGCCGTCGATACTGATATGATTATCGTCATAGACGACAATCAGGTTATCCAATCCCAGATGTCCCGCCAGCGAACATGCCTCCGACGCAACGCCTTCCTGCAGATCGCCGTCGCTCGCGATGACATAGATTCTGTAATCAATGACCGGGAATCCGTCCCGGTTGAAATACTTAGCCAGATACTTCTGGGCAATCGCCATCCCCACCGCGTTGGAAATCCCCTGCCCCAACGGCCCGGTGGTAACCTCCACCCCGCACTTGGGGTCATATTCCGGATGTCCCGCCGCCTTGCTGCCCCACTGGCGGAAGTTCTTCAGCTCCTCCATGCTGATGTTGTATCCCATCAAATGAAGCAGCGAATACAGCAGCGGGCCCCCGTGCCCCGCCGAAAGAACAAACCGGTCCCGGTTATGCCAGAGCGGATTGCCCGGATTATGTTTAATATGTCGCGTCCACAGGACGTATGCCGCCGGCGCCATTCCCATCGGCATACCAGGATGCCCGGAATTGGCCTTTTGGACCTGCTCCATCGACAAAAAACGAATCGTCTGCACGCAAAGCTCATCAAGCTCCGACATCCCCGGATTCTTCACAGATACGCTCATTACCGATTTCCTCTAAAGCCTTCTGCAAAATTGCAGGTTAGAACGTAGGGTGGGCTTCAGCCCACCAATTCGGTGGGGCAAGCCCCCACCCTAACCTGCAATTTTGCAGAACTCATATTTCCTGTAATAAAAGGATTCCCATTACAATTTCGCCAACAAAATGGCCCCAGCCATCCCGGCGACAGCCTTGCTAAGATACCGGCGGAACCCCGTTTCCGCAAGCCTTTTTATCGCGCCAAACCTTCTCCCCTTCGCGGATAATCAGCCTGCGGCGCTTGTGTCCCGACCCGAATTGTCACTTGCAGAAACGCTCGTTTCACAATATAAGTATATGTAAATCTTCGGAACCACATTGATTGAATGGGCTTTGCAATGAAAACCGCAAAACAACGGTTATGGGTCAGTTATGGGTGGCGAGCCCTGTGGCACGGCCATCTTGGCCGTGCGTCGCACGGGCTTCCAGCCCGTGTCTTGTTCAAAAACCACCCGAAACTGACCCCTTACAAACAACGGACTCCTGCGTCTTTTTTCCTCGTCGTCTGTTGGATGCTGGCCGCAGTCCAGCCGCCGGTCTTTGCCGACCGCCAGGCCCCGCCTGCGGAACGGTTCGCCAGAGCCGCTGACGACTTAGCCAAAGTGAACTTCCAGGCCCTGCGATTGGCCGTCCGAGACCTGGCCGGGACCTTCCCCGACAGATACACCGCCGGCCAGAAGCACCTCAAGGCGCTGGATGAATACGAAAGACGCCTCCCCGATATCGCCGATGCCCTCAACCGCCGCGACGCCGCAGCTATAACGCAGGTTGACCGAATCACCGCCCTCAAACAAAAGGCCCTGCTCGACAACCCCCTGCTCGACTTCGAGCGATTGCTCCTTATCAAGCGCAAGCCCCTCGGCGACCCTCGCCGCCCAACGGGAGACGAAGACGACGACAAAGGACTCGGCAAATTCCTCGGCCTGCCCCAGCAAAGCTCCTGGCAGCTACATACAATG